>Ga0075011_10000326_pt1 | contig 25356 bp, 22 predicted proteins | sample TARM_MetaG_T_14_FD_72354 | JGI IMG/M metagenome (GOLD analysis project Ga0075011, IMG submission 72354) | Freshwater microbial communities from Pennsylvania, USA, analyzing microbe dynamics in response to fracking - TARM_MetaG_T_14 | ecosystem: Environmental > Aquatic > Freshwater > River... | reverse complement strand
GGGCTTCCTCTTCTACGCGGTGGACCTGCGGACGGCGGGACGGTCGCTGCTGCCCGGCCAGGTGCCTCACTTCGTGACCGACCTGCGCGAGCAGGCGTCCGACGTCGCGGCCGCGGCCGCCGCGGTGCGGGCCGCCCACCCGGACCTGGCGCTGGTGGTGCACGCGCACTCCACGGGCGGCCTGACGACGTCGCTGTGGGCGCATGCACACCGACACGGACACGGGACGGCAGCCGGGCCGGACGCCCTCGTGCTCAACTCGCCGTTCCTCGCGCTGCCCGGGTCCTCGCCGGCGCGCTCGGTCGGCCTGCGCCTGCTCGACCGGCTGGGACCGCTGCGGCCGGCGGCCGTGGTGCAGCGCGGGCCGTCGTGGTACGCGACGGCGCTGCTGGAGTCGGGCGGCGGAGCCTGGGACTTCGACACCGACCTCAAGCGCCCACACGGGGTTCCGCTGCGGGCCGGATGGCTGGCCGCCGTCCGGCGTGCGCAGGCCCGCGTGCTGCGCGGGCTCACGATCGGGTGCCCGGTGCTGGTGGCGGCGGCGGCGTCGTCGAGCCGGGACTGGGAGGGCAACCCGCGGGTGGCGGTGACGGACACGGTGCTCGACGTCGAAGAGGTCGTGGCGCGCGCGCCGCGGCTCGGGCGGGACGTCACGGTGCTGCGCGTCGAAGGGGCGGTGCATGACCTGTCGCTGTCCGCGCGGCCGGCGCGCGAGCTGTACCTGCGGGAGACGCTCGCGTGGCTGGACCGGGTGCTGAAGCCCCCCTCCGTCAGCCCCAGAGGTCCCGCTCGACGAGGATCTCCTTGAGGAGGTCGGCGCGGTCGGTGACGATGCCGTCGACGCCCAGGTCGAGCAGCTGCTCCATCTCCGGCCGGGTGTTGGGCGTCCACACGTGGACGTACCGGCCCGCGCGGTGCGCGGCCGCGACCGTGGCGCGGTCCACGACCGTGAGCCCGGACTGCGCCCGCGGGACCTGCAGGGCGTCGACGCGGCGCAGCGCGTGGCGCGCTCCGGCGTCGACCCGGGCACGGGCAGCGAGCACGAAGCCGGCGACCTCCGTGGTCCCCGCGCTCGTCGCGGCGGGCCGCGACAGCCGGGCGAGGGTCGCCAGCCGGCGCCGGGTGGAGAACGAGGTCACGCAGACGCGCTCGTGCGCGGAGGTGCGCTCGATCGCGTCGGCGATCGGCGCGATGCCCGAGGCGGCCTTGACGTCGATGTTCACGAACAGCCCGGGCCAGGTGCCCAGCACGTCCTGAAGCGACGGCACCGGCTCGATGCCGCCGATCCGCGCCCGGCGCACCTGCCTCCACGGGAGCTCGGCGACCAGGCCGCGCGCGTCGGTCGTGCGGTCGAGGGACTCGTCGTGGAGCGCGACGGCGACGCCGTCGGCCGTGCCGTGGGCGTCGGTCTCCACGTAGCGGAAGCCGAGCTGGACGGCCGCGTCGAACGCGCTCAGCGAGTTCTCCAGCCCGGAGTCGACACCACCGGGACGGGCGAAGCCGCGGTGCGCGAGGGCGGCCACGCCCCGGCGCCCGTCGGGCAGGGTCGTGTCGAAGTACGGGTGCGCCACGGCAAGTCCCCCTAGACGCCGATGCTCACCGGCGTGCCGGAGTCCGCCGTCGGCGGCTCCTTGGACACCTCGGCGTAGGCGGCCGCGAGCAGCGCCGGGTCCGGGCCCTCGAGGCGCACCGGCTTGGCGACGTCGTCGAGGACGACGAAGCGCAGCAGGTCGCCGCGGGTCTTCTTGTCGCGGCGCATCGCGGCGAGCAGCTGGTCCCAGCGGTCCCCGCGGTACGACGTCGGCAGGCCGAGGGACTCGAGGATGCGTCGGTGCTGCGCGACGGCGTCGTCGTCGAGCTTGCCCGCGAGGCGCGCGAGCTCGGCGACGAAGACCATGCCGACGGCGACGGCGGCCCCGTGGCGCCACCGGTAGCGCTCGACCAGCTCGATGGCGTGGCCGAAGGTGTGGCCGTAGTTGAGGATCTCGCGCAGCCCCTGTTCGGTGAGGTCCTCGCCCACGACTCGGGCCTTGACGGCGACGGAGCGCTCGACGAGCTCGGCGAGCACGGCCCACGTCTCCTCGGCGGCGGCGGCGCCCTGCCACCCGCGCAGGTCGTCGGCGTGCTCGGTGACGAGCTCGAGAATGCGCGGGTCGGCGATGAACCCGGTCTTGACCACCTCGGCGAGACCCGCCACGAGGTCCCAGCGGTCGAGCGTCTCGAGCGACGCCAGGTCGCACAGGACGCCGGCGGGCGGGTGAAACGCGCCCACGAGGTTCTTGCCCTCGGCCGTGTTGATGCCGGTCTTGCCGCCGACTGCCGCGTCGACCATGCCGAGGAGCGTGGTGGGGACGTGCACGACAGTGATGCCGCGCAGCCAGGTCGCGGCGACGAAGCCGCCGAGGTCGGTGGTCGCGCCACCCCCGACGGTCACGATCGCGTCCGAGCGCGTGAAGTCCGCCTGCCCGAGCACCTGCCAGCAGAAGGCCGCGACCTGAGCGGTCTTCTGCTCCTCGGCGTCCGGCAGCTCGACGGCGAACGCCTCGTACCCCTGCGCCGCGAGGTCCTCCCGGACCGCCTCCCCCGTCGTGGCAAGGCTCGCCGGGTGCAGGACCAGCACGCGGCGGACCTTGTCGCCGAGGAGGCCCGGCAGCTCGCCGAGGAGATTCCTGCCGATGACGACGTCGTACGGGGACGCGCCCCTGACGGTCACCCGGGTGGTCGGGACGGTCATGTCGGCAGCTCCCTGACGATCGTCGCGGCGACGTCCTCGGGGGCGAGGGCGTCGGTGAGCACGTGCAGCGTGGCGACCCGCTCGTAGACCGGGCGGCGGGCCTCCATGAGGGCCGCCCACCGGGCGCGCGGGTTGCCGAGCAGCAACGGGCGGGACTGGTTGAAGCCGACGCGCGGGGCAGCGTGGGCGAGCGAGACGTCGAGGAAGACGACGGTGCCGCCGTCGGCCGCGTAGGCGGCGAGGGCCTCCTCGGTGCCCGCGTCGAGCACCGCTCCGCCGCCGAGGGCCAGGACGCCGTCGTGCTCGCGCAGCGCCGCGGCCACGGCCGCGCGTTCCAGGGCGCGGAAGGCGGGCTCGCCGTCGTCGAGGAAGATCTCGGGGATCGGCTTGCCGGCCGTCACCTCGATGTCGTGGTCGGTGTCCCGGAAGCGCGTGCCGCTGGACCGGGCGAGGAGCGTACCCACCGTCGTCTTGCCCGACCCGGGCGGGCCCGTGAGCACCACCAGCGGGCGCGTCACCGCAGGAGCTCCGGGATCGCCTCCAGGTAGGCCCGGGCGTTGCGGGCCACCTCGGCCACCGAGTCGCCCCCGAACTTCTCGACGACGGCCTCGGCCAGTACCAGCGCGACCATCGCCTCGGCGACGACGGCCGCCGGGGGCACCGCGCAGACGTCGGAACGCTGGTGGTTCGCGGTCGCTGCCTCGCCGGTCACGGTGTCGATGGTCTTAAGCGCGCGCGGCACCGTGGAGATCGGCTTCATCGCGGCCCGGACGCGCAGCACCTCCCCGTTCGACATGCCGCCCTCGATGCCGCCCGCGCGGTTCGTCAGGCGCTCCACGCGCCCGTCCGCACCGCGCACGATCTCGTCGTGCGCCGCGGAGCCACGGCGGCGGGCGGTGCGGAAGCCGTCGCCGACCTCGACGCCCTTGATGGCCTGGATGCCCATCAGCGCGCCGGCGAGGCGCGCGTCGAGGCGGCGGTCGCCCTGGACGTACGAGCCGAGGCCCGAGGGGACGCCGTAGGCGAGCACCTCGACGACGCCGCCGAGCGTGTCGCCGTCCTTGTGGGCCGCGTCGATCTCGGCGACCATCGCCGCGCTCGTCGCCCCGTCGAGGCAGCGGACGGGGTCGGCGTCGAGCCGGGCGACGTCGTCGGGGGTCGCAAGCACCGTACCGTCCGGCACCTCGGCCGCACCGATCGCGACGACGTGGGAGACCAGCCGCACCCCGACGGCCTGCTCGAGGAACCTCGCGGCGGCCACGCCCAGGGCGACCCGGGCGGCCGTCTCGCGGGCCGAGGCGCGCTCGAGCACCGGACGGGCGTCGTCGAACCCGTACTTGCGCATGCCGACCAGGTCGGCGTGGCCGGGCCGCGGGCGCGTGAGCTTCTTGTTGCGCGCGACCTCGCGGACGTCACCGGTGCCGGCGTCGACGAGGAGCGCGCCCTGGTCGACGGGGTCCGGTGACATGACCTCGGTCCACTTCGGCCACTCGGTGTTGCCGATCTCGATGGCGAGCGGGCCGCCCTGCGTGACCCCGTGGCGCAGCCCGCCAAGCACCCGCACGACGTCCTGCTCGAACTTCATGCGGGCCCCGCGGCCGTACCCGAGGCGGCGTCGGGCCAGCGCCGCTTGGATGTCGGCGGTGGTGAGCTCGACCCCTGCGGGCAGCCCCTCCATCACCCCGACCAGAGACGGACCGTGCGACTCCCCCGACGTCAACCAGCGCAGCATGCGCCCATCCTTCCACGCGCGTCCGGCCCTCGGACGCCGCATCTCACCTGGCGACGGCCTCGCGGCGCCGATCGCCGGGCGCTCACCCGTCGAGCGCGGCCTGGAGCGCGGCGGCCATCGCGTCGAGCGGCGCGGTGCGCCCCGTCATCAGCCTCACCTGTTCCGCGGCCTGGTGCAGCAGCATCCGCTCACCGCCGACGACGACGCCGCCGCGGCCCGCCCAGGCCTGCGACAGGGCGGTCGGCCGGGGGTCGTACGCGACATCGAGCAGGACGCCGTCGAGGTACGGCGCCTCGACACGGAGCGCCTCGGCGACCGGGTCCGCGGCACGGGCCGGCAGGGTGGAGACGACGACGTCGGCCTCACGGCCCGCGGCGACGGCCGTCGTCGGGCCGAGGACCTCGTAGCGGGGCACCACCCCGAGCCGGGCGGCCGCGGCCTGGAGGTCCGCGGTCCGGCCCAGCGAGCGGGCCAGCACCAGCGGCGAGGTGCAGCCGAGCTCGGCCAGCGCGGCGACCGCCGACGCCGCCGTCGCCCCCGCGCCCACGACCACGGCGCGCTCCACCCCCGCGGAGCCGAGGCCCTCGCGGAGCGCGGCGACGAGGCCGTGGACGTCGGTGTTGTAGCCGGCGAGCGTGATGCCGCACGACGACGGACGTACGACCACCGTGTTGACGGCTCCCGTGGCGACGGCGACCGGGTCGACCTCGTCGAGCATCGGGATCACCGTCTGCTTCAGCGGCATCGTCAGGCTCAGGCCCGCCCACGTGAGGTCGAGGTCGTCGACGACCTCCTCGAGGGCGTCCGCCGGCGTGTCGATCGCGGTGTACCGCCAGCCGTCCAGGGCCAGCGCCGCATAGGCGGCCGTGTGCAGGACGGGGCTGAGCGAGTGCGCGATCGGGTGGCCGAGCACCGCGGCTCGGCGTCGGGGGGCTGCCATCAGCTCTGACCGTTCGCCTTCTGCCAGGCGCGCAGCTCGGCCACGTTCTCCTGGTGCCCCTCGAAGGTCGACGCGAACTTCGTCTCGCCGGTGTCGAGGTTGACGGCCACCCAGAAAAGCCAGTCGCCGTCGGCCGGTGCCGCGGCGGCCTGGATCGCGGAGGCCCCCGGGTTGGCGATCGGGGTGGGCGGCAGGCCCTCGTGCCGGTACGTGTTGTACGGGTTCGACGCGTCCTCGGTGTCGGCGCGCGTCAGCTCGGTGCCGGGCTTGCCCAGGCCGTACGCGACGGCGGCGTCGATCTCGAGGCGCTGGCCGCGGTCGAGCCGGTTCATGATCGCGCGGGCCATCATCGGACGGTCCGGTGCGTGCTTCGCCTCGCGCTCCACCAGCGAGGCGATCTTCAGGACGTCCTCGCGCTGCTCCGGGGCGATCCCCGCGGCGTCGAGCACGGCCACCGTCTGGCCGACCATCGCCGCGAGAACGGTGGCCGCGGTGTCCTTCGGCTGGATGGTGTACGTGGCCGGGAAGAGCCAGCCCTCCGGGTTGCCGCCGGCCTCCACCGGGAGCCCGATCGACGCCGGGTCCTTGATGGCGGCGTCGAGGTCCTCGCGGCTGATGCCGGTGACCGACGAGATCCGCTCCAGGACCTGCGCGGCGGTGAAGCCCTCCGGGACGGTGACCTTGGTCTCGATCTTCTCGTTCTTCACGAGCGCGGCGACGGCGTCGGACGCCTTCATCTCGGCGAGGAGCGAGTACGTGCCCGCCTGGATGCCGGACGCGCCGGGGTTCGCGCCGAAGGCGTCGATGAAGGCCTGGCGGGACGCGACCACCCCGGCGTCCTTGAGCACCGTGGCCATCTCGCCCCCCGTGGCGCCCTCCGGGATCTCCACCTGCACGGGGTCCCCACCGGGACCGGGGAAGTCCTCCGCCTCGGTGGAGAAGGGGTTGGTGAAGCTGCTCGCCACCCGGTCCCACGTCACGTAGCCGACGCCACCGACGACGGCGAGCACCAGGACCGTGATGATCGCGGCGCGGACGCGCCGCCGGCGCCGCCTCCGGGCCGCCGCGCGCTGTCGCGCGCTGCCACGCGGGGCGGGCGGCTGCTGCAGGGCTGGGTGGTCGAAGAGCTCGGTCACGCTTCCGAGCCTAGCGGGCCCGGTGACGTGGCCGTCACCTCGTCCCCGCGCGTTCCGTCAGGAGTTCTCGCGCTGCCAGGCCCGCAGCTGGGCCACGTAGCGCTGGTGGTCGGCGTACGTCGAGGTGAAGATCGTCTCGCCGGTGTCGAGGTTGACGGTCACCCAGAAGATCCAGCTGCCCTCCGCCGGGTACATCGCGGCGCGGATCGCCGCCGTGCCCGGGTTGGCGATCGGCGTCGGCGGCAGGCCGAGGTGCTGGTAGGTGTTGAACGGGTTCGACGCGTCGCGCAGGTGCGCTCGGGTGAGCTGCGTGCCCGAGATCCCGAGCCCGTAGGCCACCGCGGCGTCGATCTGGAGCAGCATGCCGCGGTCCAGGCGGTTCTCGATCGCCCGGGCCACCTTCGGGAGGTCCTCGTCGTGACGCACCTCGCGCTCGATCATCGAGGCGATGTTCAGCACCCGCGCCCGCTGGTCGACGGGCACGCCGTGGGAGTCCAGCTCCCGGACGGTGCGCGCGACCATGGCCCCCAGCACGTCGGTGGCGGAGTCGTCGGCGCGGACGATGTAGGTCGCCGGAAAGAGCCAGCCCTCGGGCTCCCCGCCGGCCTCCGGCGGCAGCCCGAACGAGGCGGGGTCGGACAGGGCGGCCTCGAGCTCCTCACGGGTGAGGTGCGTGCGCGCCTCCAGGCGGTCGACGACCTGCTCCACGCGGAAGCCCTCGGGGAACGTCACCGAAGCCTCGGCGCGGGCACCGCCGACGAGCGCGACGACGGCGTCCGCCGCCGGCTTGCGCGTGGGCAGGCGGTACAGGCCCGGCTGGATGCCCGCGGCCTGCGGGTGCGCCTCGAAGGCCTGGGTGAAGGCGGCGACGGAGGCGACGACACCGGCCTCGTAGAGCAGGCGTCCCATGACCGTGCCGCTCGCCCCGGACGGGATCTCGACGTAGACCGGCTCCCCGGAGGGACCGTCGAAGTCTGCCGCGGCCGCGCGTCCCAGGACGTCGAGCGACCCCATGATGCCGCGCAGGTTGTCCCCCGCCGCCACGGCGATCACGCCCGTGAAGGCGAGGACGACCGTGAGGGCGATGAGCGTCCGGCGTCGGCGGCGGGCACGCCGCTTGCGTGCCGCACGATCCTGAGCGGTGCTGCCCCGTCGCCCCGTCGTCGAGGCAGACTCCGGGAACGGGAAGGGGTCGTGGCTCACGCGGGTCCTTGTGTCGTGCGTCGGGGTCAGGTCGTCTGCACGAGCTCCCCGGCACGCGTCCCCGCGGCCTTCTCGGCGTCCAGCGCAGATTGCAGGATGATAACGGCGGCCACCTGGTCGATCACGGGCCGGTGGCTCTTGGCCTTCCGTCCTGCGGCGCGCAGGGTGCTGGTCGCCGCCACGGTCGACATGCGCTCGTCGACCATCCGCACCTCGACGGGGGCGACCGCGGCAGCGAGCCGCTCGGCGAACGCGCGGGCGTCGGCCGTCGCCGCGCCCTCCTGGCCGGAGAGGTGCCGCGGGAGGCCGACGTAGACGACGGCGGCGAAGCGCTCCTCGACCTCCTCGGCGATCCGGCGGATGTCGGCCGAGTCGGGCCCCGTCGCGTCGAGCACCCGGGGAACGGTCTCGACCGGGGTGGCGATCAGCCCGTCCGGGTCCGAGCCCGCGAGGCCGATGCGCGCCTTGCCGACGTCGACGCCGAGGCGGGCGCCGCGAGGAAGGCCCTCGCCCGCGCCCGCCTGGCCGTGCGATGCGTGGCCGTGCGATGCCTGGCCGTGCGGTGCCTGGCCGTGCGGTGCCTGGCCGTGCGGTGCCTGGCCGTCGGACGCCTGCCTCATGCGGCCCCGGTCACGCGACCTGGGCGCGCACGCCCGCGGTCACGCCCTCGAGCGCGGCTGGCAGAGCTGCGGGGTTGGTGCCGCCGCCCTGCGCGAGGTCCGGCTTGCCGCCCCCGCCGCCGCCGAGCACGCCGGCCGCAGCCTTGACGAAGTCGCCGGCGCGCAGGCCTGCGTCCCGCGCGGGGGCGTTGGTCGCGACGACGACGAGCGGCTTGCCGCCGACCACGCCGCCGACCGCGACGACGGCACCGGCGGAGTCGCCGAGGCGGCCGCGGACGTCGAGGGCGAGCGCGCGCAGGTCGTCCGCCGAGGCGACCTGGCCGGCGTCGTGCGCGACGACGCGGACGTCACCAGCGCGCGGGGCCTCCGCAGCCAGCCTGCCGGCCGCGGCGAGGAGCTGCGCCTGGCGCACCGCGGCGAGCTCCTTCTCGGTCTCCTTGAGCTTGCTGACGAGCGAGGCGACGCGGTCGTGCAGGTCCTCCGGGCGGGCGCCGAGCAGGCCCGTGAGCTGGCCGACGAGCGCGGACTCCTTGGCGTGGTGGCTGTACGCCCCCGCACCGACGAGGGCGTCGACGCGCCGCACACCGGAGCCGATCGAGGCCTCACCCAGGAGCGCGACCCGGCCGATCTCGCCCGACGCCTTCACGTGGGTGCCACCGCACAGCTCGCGCGACCAGTCCCCGCCGATCGAGACGACACGCACGATGTCGCCGTACTTCTCGCCGAAGAGCGCCTGCGCACCGAGGGCACGCGCCGCGTCGAGCGACATGAGCTCGTCGGTGACCTCGAGGTTCTCCTGGAGCTGGAGGTTCACGCGCTCCTCGATCTCGCCCAGCGCCTGCGTCGAGACGGCCGTCGGCGAGCGGAAGTCGAAGCGCACGCGGCTGGGCGCGTTCTCCGAGCCCGCCTGCGTGCGGTCCTCGCCGACGAGCTCGTGCAGCGCCTTGTGGATCATGTGCGTCGCCGAGTGGGCTCGGCTGATCGCCACGCGGCGGTCGACGTCGATCGTGGCGGTGCCGGGATCACCGAGGGTGACCGTGCCCTCGACGAGGCGTCCCCGGTGGATGTTCAGGCCCTTGATCGGGCGTTGGACGTCGTCGACCTCGATCGTCGCGCCGCCGTCGAGCACGATCGTGCCCTGGTCGGCGAGCTGGCCACCGGCCTCCGCGTAGAACGGGGTGCGGTCGAGGACCACCTCGACGTCGGCGGGCGCGGTCGCCACCGGGGCGGGCGCGCCGTCGACGAGCAGGCCGACGACGTCGACCGACGACGACAGGTCGGTGTACCCGAGGAACTCGACCGGCCTGCTGAGCTCCGAGGCGATCGACTCGTAGGCGCGCAGGTCCGCGTGGCCGGTCTTCTTGGCGAGCGCGTCGGCGCGGGCCCGCTGCTTCTGCTCGGCCATCAGGGTGCGGAAGGCCGTCTCGTCGACCTGGACGCCCTGCTCGGCCGCCATCTCGAGGGTGAGGTCGATCGGGAAGCCGTAGGTGTCGTGGAGCTGGAAGGCGTCGGCGCCGGTCAGCACCGGGCCGCGGGTGCCACGGTTCTCGGCGTCGGCGAGGGTGCCCCCGGCGCGCGACCCCTGGTTCTGCGCTTTGGCGACAGCCTTGCGGACCGCCGCGTCGAGGATCGTCGTGCCCGCCGACAGGGTGCGGCGGAACGCCTCCTCCTCCCCGTAGGCCACCTCGGAGATGGAGCCGAAGCGGTCCTCGAGCTCCGGGTAGGAGGCCTTCATCGCGTCCTTGGACACCGGCAGCAGCAGCGGGAGCGCCTCGGCGTCGTAGCCGAGCAGACGCATCGAGCGCACCGCGCGGCGCAGGATGCGGCGGAGCACGTAGCCGCGGCCCTCGTTGGACGGGCGCACGCCGTCGCCGATGACCATCAGGCCGGAGCGGACATGGTCGGCGATGACGCGCATGCGGACGTCATCCTCCGCGTTCGCGCCATACCGCCTGCCGGTGATCTCCTCGACCCGGGCGATGACCGGGTAGGTCTCGTCGATCTCGTACATGTTCTCCTTGCCCTGGAGCAGGAAGGCCATGCGCTCGAGGCCGGCACCGGTGTCGATCGCCTTCTTGTCGAGCTCACCGAGCAGCGGGTAGTCCTTGCCGACACCCTCGCCACGGACGAACTGGTCGAAGACCAGGTTCCAGATCTCCAGGTAGCGGTCACCGCCCGGGTCGACGTTGCCGCCGACGGCCTCCGGGCCGTAGGCCGGGCCGCGGTCGTAGTGCCACTCGGCACACGGACCGGCCGGGCCGGGCTGGCCCGTGTCCCAGAAGTTCTCCTCGCGCGGCAGGCGCACGAGGTGCTTCGGGTCGAGGCCGATGCCCTTCGTCAGCGCGTCGTAGGACTCGGTGTCCTGGTCCCAGAGCGTGACCCACAGGCGGTCGCCGTCGAAGCCGTAGCCACCCTTGTCCTGCTCGGTGGTGAGCAGTTCCCAGGCCATCTCGATGGCACCGGTCTTGAAGTAGTCGCCGAACGAGAAGTTGCCGTTCATCTGGAAGAACGTGCCGTGGCGCGTCGTGCGGCCCACGTTCTCGATGTCACCTGTGCGGATGCACTTCTGCACGCTCGCGGCGCGCGGCCACGGGGCGGGCTCGGTGCCGAGGATGTACGGGATGAAGGGGACCATGCCGGCGATGGTGAACAGGATCGAGGGGTCCGGCGAGACGAGCGGGACGCTCGGGACGATCTCGTGGTCCTTGGACTCGAAGAAGTCGAGCCAGCGCTGGCGGATGTCGGCGGTACGCATGGGGTCCTTACCACTGTCGGTCGAGGTGCTCGAGCCTTCGTGCTGCTCGGGCGCGAAAGAGTGGGACGGCTGCTCAGAAGGAGTAGCCGAGGCGCTCTTCGTCGTCGTCGATGTCCGGTCCGACGACGGAGCCGGGGCCGCCCGCAGCGGTGCCGCGGGCGCCGGTAGCTCGCGCGGCGTCCCGAGCGGCGCGCGTGGCGGCGGGGTCGGGCTGGCCCTCGGCGAGCAGGGCGGCGGTCAGCTCGGCCTCGCGGCGTGCGCGAGCCTCGCTGAAGATCGAGCGGAAGTCTCCCGCGGCCGTGGTGGCGCGGTCCGAGACGTCGCGTGCGGCGTTCCCGGCACGCTCTGCGACGGTGGCGGGCAGGTACTGCTGGACCACCTTGCGGCCCTTGCGGTAGACGGCCACGGTGACGGCCGCGCCGACACCGATCCAGAACAGCCGGCGCATCACGCCTTGCCCTTCAGCTTGTCGACGGTGCCGGCGAAGGCCTGGCGCGTGGCATACGAGAAGGCGGCGACCTTGACCAGCGGCCGACCGAGGGTGGCGGCGTACAGGCCGGCCAGCGCGGAGACGTTCTCGGAGACCTGTGCGGCCGACGTGGTGATGGTGTCGACCTTGCCGAGCTGCGCGTTCGCTCCGGCGACCGTGCCGACGGCCTCGTCGAGGATCGGCACCGAGTGGTCGGTGACCTCGCGGATGGAGCGGGTCGCCTCGTCGAAGACCTTGCCGAGCTTCACGAGCGGGACGGCGAGCAGGCCGACCAGCAGCACAAAGGCGATGGCGGCGATGAGACCTGCGACGTCTCCAACGCTCACGGTTCTCTCCCTCAGTCTCGGCAGTGCGGGCAGACGCCCAGGTCACCCTATCCGACGTGCGGTGGCGGCCTGCCGACGACGACGCCCCGCCGCCCTGCACGCGGCAGGGGGCGGGGCGTCGCCGACGGCTCGCGAGGAGATCAGCGCGCGTAGAACTCGACGACGAGCGAGACCTCGCAGGTCACGGGGACCTCGGCGCGCTTCGGGCGGCGGGTCAGCGTGGCCTGGAGCTTCTCGAGGGAGACGTCGAGGTACCCCGGGACGGTGGGCAGCACGTCGCGGTGGGCGCCGGCGGCGGCGACCTGGAACGGCGTGGTGGCCTGCGACTTGGGCTTGACCTGGAGGGTCTGACCCGGCTTCACGCGGAACGACGGGCGGTCCACGATCTTGCCGTCGACCAGGATGTGACGGTGGGTCACGGCCTGGCGGGCCTGGAGGATGGTGCGGGCGAAGCCGGCACGGAGCACCAGGGCGTCGAGGCGGGTCTCGAGGTCCTCGACCATGACCTCACCGGTCAGGCCGGCGGTCTTGCGGGCCTGCTGGTAGACCTTGACGAGCTGCTTCTCGCGCAGCGCGTACTGGGCGCGCAGACGCTGCTTCTCGCGCAGACGCTGCGCGTAGTCCTTCTCGGTGCGGCGGCGAGCGCGGCCGTGCTCACCGGGCGGGTAGGGGCGCTTCTCGAAGTGCTTGACGGCCTTCGGGGTGAGGGCGATGCCCAGGGCGCGGCTCAGGCGGACCTGGCGGCGCGAACGGGTCACAGAAGTCACTGTGCTTCCTGTCCTGTAGAGGTTCAAACGAGGTCACACCACGATCCCGGAGCGGGATGATGGTGCGGGACCAGCCGATGACCCTGCCGCGAGGCGGGGTGACCGCGACGCGGAGTGACCGCGAGGCGGGGTGACGGGGCCGAGGTCCCAGGAGCTGCCGGCGCATCGTCTGCGAACGGCAACCGCACGATCCTACCCCACGCACGGCCTGGGCGGACCGCCCCGATTCACCCTCGCCCGATCCACCCTCGCCCGAATCATGCCCAGCCTGAATCACGCTGAATCACCCCGGCCCGGCCCCGCCGTCGGCGCCGCACCTGCTCCGCGACGGCGCGCGGCGCACGGACGGACACCGAGCGTCGCCCCCTCCCGTGACCTGGGTCACCCTGAGGCGTCGCGAGCCGCGCGACGTCTCGACGAAGAGATGGGTGCCCATGAACGACACCGACGTCCTCGAGCGGGCCCGCCGCCGCACGGTCACCTGGCGGGTCGCGATCCTCGTCGCGGTCGCGGCGCTCCTCGCGTGCGCCGCGGCGCTGCTCACGCCCTCCGCCGGGGCCGCGCCGCTCCACCACGAGTGGCAGCAGCCATCGCTCAACGCGCCCTCCGGCGTTCGCTGAGCCCCGAGAGCGCGGCGGGGCACGGCTGGGTCGAGGCGCTGTCAGCGCCGCGACGCGAGGATCGTGCGGATCACGGCGAGCCGTTCGGCGACCTGCCGTTCATAGCCGCGGTCGGTCGGCTCGTAGTAACGGCGCCCGTCGAGCTCGTCCGGCAGGTACTGCTGGGGGGCCACCGCGTGCGGGGCGTCGTGGGCGTACTGGTAGCCCTTGCCGTGGCCCATGCCCTTTGCTCCGGCGTAGTGGGCGTCCCGCAGGTGCAGCGGGACCAGGCCGATGCGGCCCGCGCGGACGTCGGCGAGCGCGGCGTCGATCGCGACGACGACGGCATTCGACTTCGGAGCGGTCGCTAGATGTACCACCGCCTCGGCGAGCGGGATCCGGCCTTCCGGCATGCCGACGAGCTGGACCGCCTGCGCCGCCGCCACCGCCGTCTGGAGTGCCGACGGGTCGGCCATGCCGACGTCCTCGGCCGCGTGGACCATCAGCCGGCGGGCGATGTACCGCGGGTCCTCCCCCGCCGCGACCATGCGCGCGAGGTAGTGCAGGGCGGCGTCGACGTCGGACCCCCGGATCGACTTGATGAAGGCGGAGATGACGTCGTAATGCTGGTCCCCGTCGCGGTCGTAGCGGACCGCGGCGACGTCGACGGCCTTCTCGACCGTGGCGAGATCGATGACGACGCCGTCCTCCCCCGGCGCCCGGCCGCCGGTCGCCTCGGACAGGGCGGTCCCGGCCGCAGCCTCCAGGACCGTCAGGGCCTTGCGCGCGTCACCTCCGGCCATGCGCACGAGCTGGTCCTCGGCGTCCTCGTCGAGGGCGACGGCGCCGCCCAACCCCCGCTCGTCCGCGACCGCACGGCGCACGAGGGTGCGCACGTCGTCGGCCGTCAGCGGCTTGAGCGTGAGCAGGAGCGAGCGGGAGAGCAGCGGGGAGTTCACGGAGAACGACGGGTTCTCGGTCGTGGCGGCCACGAGGGTGACCCAGCGGTTCTCGACCGACGGCAGCAGGGCGTCCTGCTGCGACTTGGAGAAGCGGTGCACCTCGTCGATGAAGAGGACGGTCTCCTCCCCCGAGGTTGCCAGACGGCGCCGGGCGTCCTCGACGACGGCCCTGACGTCCTTCACGCCGGCGGTCACGGCGGACAGCTCGACGAAGCGTCGCCCCGAGACCGTGGCGACGAGGTAGCCGAGCGTCGTCTTGCCCGTGCCCGGCGGGCCCCAGAGGATCACCGAACCCGGAGCCGCCCGACGCGCCGCCTCGTCAGCCGGCTCCACCAGGCGACGCAGCGGCGATCCCGGAGCCAGGAGGTGCGACTGGCCGGCCACCTCGTCGAGCGAGGCGGGTCGCATGCGGACGGCGAGCGGCGCCCCGGGCCCGGCGCGCGCGGTCACGGGCGTGCCGTGGGAGCCGGTGGTGACGGCGTCGAACAGGTCCATGGGGCCACCCTACGGAGCGGCGCCGACACTGCGGAGCACCCCCGGCGCGGCAGCTCGAGTCAGTGCGCCGACTCGAACTCCTGGAGCACCCGGAAGCCCACCCGCTCGTACGTGCGCCGGGCGACGTCGTTGGACGCGTACATGCCAAGCGTCACGTAGGGCACCTCGCGCAGTCCGGCGCGCACGGCGACGGCAGTGGTCGCGGCACCGAGGCCACGGCCCCGATACGCCGGGTCGGTGCCGATCGAGCCGAGCACCCACGGAGCGCCGGGCATGCGCCGGCCGGCGCCGACGATCGAGTGCAGCGCGCCGTCGTCCCCGCGCCAGCCCCACCAGCGCGAGCGCGGGTCGTCGACCGTGAGCTCGCCCTGCAAGTGCGCGACGGCGAGGGCGGCGGCGGCCTCCGCCAGCCCGTGGTCACCGGTGAGCTCGACGACGCGGTCCTCGCCCGGGAAGTGCTCGGGCTCGCGGTCGGTCAGGAACCAGTCCCACAGGCCGGCCGCCACCCGGCGGAAGGGTGCGGGGACCGTCGCGCCGGAGGCCTCGGCCAGCGCGGCCAGGTCGCGGCGCGTGCCCCGCGGCGCCGTCGTCCGCCCCAGGTCGTCGAGCGGGCCCGCCTCCAGGACCAGGCGGGCGACCCCCTGCGGGGTGCCGAGGGCGTAGAGCCCGTCGGGCGCCCCGGGCGGGTCGGCGTACAGACCGACCCGGCGGCGCATCCGCAGGAGGAGGGCGTCGTCGGACCACCAGGCCTGCGAGCACGACCAGTCGTTGTGTGCGGCCTCGGTGACGACCACGGGGTGGCAGGCCCAGTGCTCGGGCAGCGCCACCCCGAGGTCGGTCACCGTCGCAGATGCGGAGGTCACGCCTGCGCGGTCTCCGCGACCGCGTCGACGCCGGCCTCCTTGCGCTGCTCCGCGGTGATCGGGGCGGGCGCCTCGGTCAGCGGATCGACGCCGCCGCCGGACTTCGGGAAGGCGATGACGTCGCGGATCGACGGGGACTTGGTCAGCAGGGCCACGATGCGGTCCCACCCGAAGGCGATGCCGCCGTGCGGCGGGGCGCCGTAGGCGAAGGCGTCGAGGAGGAAGCCGAACTTCTCCTGCGCCTCCTGCGGGCCGATGCCCATGACCGCGAAGACGCGCTCCTGCACGTCGCGGCGGTGGATACGGATCGAGCCGCCACCGATCTCGTTGCCGTTGCACACGATGTCGTACGCGTAGGCCAGCGCCTCGCCCGGGTGGTCCTCGAAGGTGTCGATCCAGTCCGGGTTCGGTGAGGTGAAGGCATGGTGCACGGCCGTCCAGGCGGAGCTGCCGAGGTCGACCTCGCCCTCCTCGCCCGTCGGCTTGAAGAGCGGGGCGTCGACCACCCACACGAACGCCCAGGCGTTCTCGTCGATGGCGCCGGTCTTCCGGGCGATCTCGATACGGGCGGCGCCCAGCAGGGCGCGCGCCTCGGCGGCCTTGCCCGCGGCGAAGAAGACGGCGTCGCCGGCCGCGGCACCGGTCGCGGCCATGAGGCCCTCGCGCTCGGCGTCGGAGAGGTTCTTGGCCACGGGGCCGCCGAGGGTGCCGTCCTCCTGAAATGTCACGTAGGCCAGGCCCTTGGCGCCGCGCTGCTTGGCCCACTCCTGCCAGGCGTCGAACTGGCGGCGCGGCTGCGAGGCCCCGCCGGCCATGACGACGGCACCCACGTACTCGGCCTGGAAGACGCGGAACGGCGTCGCCGTGAAGTAGTCGGTGAGCTCGACCAGCGGGTTGCCGAAGCGCAGGTCGGGCTTGTCCGAGCCGTAGCGGCGCATGGCCTCGTGGTACGTCATGCGCGGGATCGGCGTCGTCAGCTCGACGCCGATGAGGGACCACAGCGCCCGAAGGATCTTCTCGGCCAGCGCGATGACGTCGTCCTGCTCGACGAACGACATCTCGACGTCGAGCTGGGTGAACTCCGGCTGGCGGTCCGCGCGGAAGTCCTCGTCGCGGTAGCAGCGCGCGATCTGGTAGTAGCGCTCCATGCCGGCCACCATGAGCAGTTGCTTGAAGAGCTGCGGGGACTGCGGCAGGGCGTACCACGAGCCCGGCGCGAGGCGGGCCGGGACCAGGAAGTCGCGGGCGCCCTCGGGGGTCGAGCGGGTCAGGGTCGGCGTCTCGATCTCGACGAAGCCCTCGGCGTCGAGCACGGCGCGGGCTGCCTGGTTGACCTTCGAGCGCAGGCGTAGCGCGTGGGCCGGGGCGGGGCGGCGCAGGTCGAGGTAGCGGTGCTTGAGGCGCGCCTCCTCGCCGATGACCTCGGTGTCCGCGAGCGCGGTCGAGACCTGGAAGGGCAGCGGCGCCGACTCGTTGAGAGTCACCACCGAGGTAGCGATGACCTCGATCTCACCGGTGGCGAGGTTCGGGTTCGCGTTGCCCTTGGGGCGGCGCGAGACCTCACCGGTCACCTGGAGCACGAACTCGGCGCGCAGCGGGTGGGCCACGGACTCGTCGCGGATGACGACCTGGGCGATGCCCGAGGCGTCTCGCAGGTCGATGAAGGCCACGCCTCCGTGATCGCGGCGGCGGTCGACCCAGCCCGTGAGGGTGACGGTCTGGCCGATGTGCTCGGCCCGCAGGGAGCCGGCCGGGTGAGTGCGCAGCACGAAGAGGGTTCCTTCCAGGAGATCTGGGGATCAGGTGGTTCGGGGGGCGTGCCCCGGGGGGACGCTCGTGCATCCTATGACGGCGCCGCATCCCCGGCGGCGTCCTGATGCCCGCGTGCGCGGGTCCGCGGCTAAGACGTCGACGGCGCGCGGGTCCTTGCCGCGGATGCGCAGCAGCGCGTTGAAGACCGGGATGAGGATGAGGGCGACGAACCCGGCCGCGAACCCGTTGTTGTAGAGGTTGAGCCCGCTGTGCAGGAAGCCGACGTTCTGCACCAGCGCGAGGTGCAGGAAGCCCGCGAGCAGCCCGGCGGCCGGGCCGTAGACCCCGGAGATCGGCGCGAGGGTGGTGCCGAAGAGGGCGGTCAGGATCACCTCGGTCGAGCCGAGGTCGCTGCCCGTCACGAGGGCGGCGAGGGCGACACCGGCCAGGATCGGCACCGCGTTGCGCGCGTGCTTGCCGAAGGCGCCGAAGCCGATGATCGTGTAGACGCCGCCGAGGCTCGGACCGCTGAGCTCGCCGCCCACCAGGAGCACGAAGCCGACGGCGATCAGCCCCATGAGCCCCATGTTCATCTGGGTGCGCCCCACGCCCTCCAGCGCCAGGAAGTCGGCCTTGCGGCCGGGGTGCCGCAGGAAGGCCGCCAGGCCGTTGAAGGAGCGCCCGTTGAGGTGGAAGCCGTTGCCGACGAGCACGAGGCAGAAGACCGCGGTGCCGACCGCGAGCTGGGTGGTGTACCCGCTCGAGATGGCGTGGGCGTCCTGGACCTCGAAGCCGAAGGCGTTGTAGATCGCGACGGCGAGCATGCCGACGATCCCGGCGGTGAACCCGATGTTGTAGAGGCTGAGCCCGCGGTGGAAGGTCAAGAAGTGCGCGGCCAGCGGGGGCATGACGCCGCCGATCACGACGCCGGCCACTGTCCCGAGGAGCAGGCCCTGCCACACCGGCAGCCCCCTGCCGAAGGCGAGCCAGCTCACCGCGGGGGCGAGGGCGGTCGCGAAGAAGCTGGTCGCCAGGTAGGTGCGGAACGGCGTCTTCTCGAGGCGGGCGAAGAGGAACGTGCCGAGCATGATCGGCACCGAGTTGAGCAGGTTCTTCCCGAAGAGCGCGAAACCGAAGACGGTGAAGAGCCCCGCGACCACGGGCCCGTTGTAGAGCACTCCGAGGCGGCGCGCGACCAGGGCCGAGAGCAGCGTGAGCAGGCCGGCGTTGACGAGGGTCGCGCCGAGGGAGGCGATCGCGATGTAGTCGGTGAGCAGGCCGCTCGGCGAGGTCAGGATCGTGACGGTGCCGTCCCAGACCTCGCGGGGCCCGGAGACGACGAAGCCCGCCACCATGACAGCGAGGCAGAAGCCGACGACGATGCGGAACATCGACCGGCTGGCGTCCTCGATCCGCGGCAAGCCAGCTGGCTCGGTCGGTGCGGCGGTGTCAGGAGCCGCCACGGCGGTCTCCTCCTGCACGGCGGTTGCGCTCATCGGGGGAGAGCACGGGGCCACCAGTCCTGCGCCGGCGGCTCCCACGTCGCGGCGTCGGCCTCGACCTGCTCGCCCGAGCGGATGTCCTTGACCTGCCCGGCCTCACCCGGGAACCACACGAACGGGATGCCGCGGCGGTCGGCGAACTGGATCTGCTTGCCAAACTTCGCGGCCTTGGGCGCGACGTCGGCCGGGATCCCGCGGGCGCGCAGCGCCGCGGCGACGGCGTCGGAGTCCGCGCGCTGTTCCTCGGTGGTCACGGCGACGAGCACCGCCGTCGGGACGCCGCGGGTGGCGGCGACCAGGTCCGCGGAGAGCAGGCGGGAGACGACGCGCGAGACACCGATGGACAGGCCGACGCCCGGGTAGGTGTTCTTGCCGTCCGAGGCGAGGGTGTCGTACCGGCCGCCCGAGCAGATCGAGCCGAGACCCTCGTGGCCCACCAGCACGGTCTCGTAGACGGAACCCGTGTAGTAGTCGAGTCCGCGGGCGATCTTCAGGTCGGCGACGACCACGCCGGGCGCGCGCACGGCGGCCGCGTCGACCAGGGCGCCCAACTCGGCGAGACCCGTCTCGAGGAGCTCGGTGACGGCGTCGTACGACTCGGCGAGCGTGCGCACCTCGCCGACCACGGACGTGTCGGTTCCGCAGATCCCGGCGAGCTCGAGGCAGGCCTTGGCCTGCTCCGGGGTGGCGCCGCACTCGGCTGCGAGCGCAGCCGCGACGGCGTCGGGCCCGATCTTGTCGAGCTTGTCGATGGTGCGCAGCACGCCCTCGACGTCGTCGAGGCCCAGCCCGCGGTAGAAGCCCTCGGCGACCTTGCGGTTGTTGACGAGGATGCGCACGGGCGGCAGGCCGAGCGGTGCGAGGGCCTCGAAGGCGGCGGCCATGACGAGCGGCAGCTCGACCTCGTAGTGGTACGGGAGCTCGCCGGCGCCGACGACGTCGATGTCGGCCTGGACGAACTCGCGGAAGCGGCCCTCCTGGGGGCGTTCGCCGCGCCAGACCTTCTGGATCTGGTACCGCTTGAACGGGAAGGAGAGCTTGCCGGCGTTCTCGAGCACGTAGCGCGCGAACGGGACGGTGAGGTCGAAGTGCAGGCCGAGCTGCTTCTCGTTGGCCTCGTCCCCCTCCTCGGCCTGCAGCCGGCGCAGCACGTAGACCTCCTTGGAGGTCTCCCCCTTGCGCAGGAGCTGGTCCAGCGGCTCGACCGCGCGGGTCTCGATGCCGGCGAACCCGTGCAGCTCGAAAGTGCGGCGCAGCGTGTCGAGCACGTGCTGCTCGACGACGCGGCCGTCGGGGAGCCACTCGGGGAAGCCGGAGAGGGGGGCGATGCGAGCCATGCGGGGGATTCTCCCAGATGGGGGCAGGACGTGGCCTGGCGGTGGTTCGGGACTCGGGGTGCGGGCGGGGCGCGGGTTCAGCGGTGGGAAGCCCGCTGCACGAAGGCCGCGAGGTCGGCCGCCTGGGCGATCCGCGACTCCTCGTGGATGTACATCATGTGCCCCGCCGGGTAGGTGCGGGTCTCGATGCGCTCCCGGGCCTCGGCAGGGACCGTCATCTGGTCGAGCGAGTACTCGATCGCCTCGACCGGCACCCCGCCGTCGTAGCGGCCCATCGCGACGTGGACCTGGAGGGCGGGGTTGAGGACCATGGCGTTCGCGAGCCTGCCCGCGACGTCGACGGCCCGGCCCTCGAACTCCTTGTAGGACCATGGGTGCACCTTGTCGGTGAGCACCTCGTAGACGGCGTCGTTGCGGTACTCGAGCTCGGTGTGCAGGTAGTGGTGGAACGCCGCCGCGTAGGGCCCGAAGGTGCCGGTCAGGAAGGGGTCGTAGGGCATCTGCTCGCGGATGGCGACGTCGGCGTGCCCGGTGAAGCGGGTGTCGAGGCGGCCGGTGACGAGGCGGCGCGAGCGCAGCAGCTCGGCGTAGACGCGGGTGTGCTCGAGGCGCAGGTTCGCGCGGTCGACGTACTCCGCGTCGAGCCCGCTCAGCGCCGCGATCTTCGCGACGGCGACCGCCCGCTCCGCCGGGTCGAGGGCCTGGCCGCGGGCGAGGACCGCGCGGTACTCGTCGGCGTACGCGCGGGCGTCGGCGACGACCTCCTCGAGCGTCCGGTCCGGGAGCAGCCCGTGGTAGTGAGCGGTCGCGGCGTACGTGGGCAGGAACAGCGGGTGGGGCAGGTCGGAGCCCTCGGCCATGTAGAGCAGCTCGAGGTTGAGTGCCGGTGCCACCAGGACGACGCCGTTGAGGAACATCCCGAAGCGGTTCTGCAGGTAGTCCGCGAGCGCCGCGGCCCGGGTGCCGCCGTAGGACTCGCCGGCGAGGAACTTGGGACTCATCCAGCGGCCGTGGCGCGAGGTCCACAGGCGGATGACCTCGCCCACCGACTCGAGGTCGCCGGTGAAGCCGTGGAACGGGCTCGCCTTCTCCCCCTCGGCCGCCCGCGACCAGCCGGTCGACATCGGGTCGATGAACACGATGTCGGAGACGCGCAGCAGCGTCTCCGGGTTGTCGAGGAGGCCGTAGGGCGGCGGGGTCAGCCCGCCGACGTCGCCCGAGTCGACGCGGCGCGGGCCGAGCAGGCCCAGGTGCAGCCACACCGACGACGAGCCGGGGCCGCCGTTGAAGGCGAAGGTGACGGGACGCTGCGTGACGTCGGCGCCGTCGAGCGTGTACGCGGTGATCGAGACCTGCGCCGTGGCCTTGCGCCCGTCATAGGTGCCGTCGGTGACGACCTCCTCGTGCAGCACGATCCTGCCCGTGGTCGCCGTGTAGACCAGGTCGCCGTCCGGGGTGGACAGCGCGTGGTGGGTGGTCACTAGGTCGTCGGTCAGGACGATGGCCGGCTTCGCGCCCTCGGCAGGCGCGGGCGTCGCGGGGGCGGCGGCGGGGGCGGGGGTGGTCTCGGTCACCGGTGCACCGTACGTGGCGGCGCCGACACGACGGCCGGGGCGGCGCCCGAGGGGAACAGGTCAGGCGCGAAGTCGCCCGCGGTCGCCGGTCTGAGGCAGGGCCGATCAGAAGCAGGGGCCGGTCAGAGGTACGGGTTGGTGAGGAGCTCGCGCTCGATCGTGGTGGTGGGCCCGTGGCCCGGGATGACGGTCAGGCTCTTGTCGAGCTGCCGGACGACATCGCGCAGCGTCGCGTGCATGACCTCCTGGTCGCCGCCGGGCAGGTCGGTGCGGCCGATGCCGCCGGCGAAGAGCACGTCGCCGCTGAGCAGCAGGCCTCCCTCGGCCACGCCGTCGAAGCGGAACAGGGTCGAGCCCTGCGTGTGCCCGGGCGCGTGGACGACGCCGATGCGCAAGGAGCCCGCGACCAGCGTGCCGTCGCCGTCGCCCTCCGCGGTGAACGGCTTGACGACGGCAGGGGCGCGGTACTCCCCGGCGTGCAACCCGAGGTCCGCGAGGGAGACGCGCAGCGCGTCGCTCACTGCGCCGGCCAGGCCCGGTGAGCCCAGGCCCAGGGAGCCGAACGGGTCGTCGAGGCGGTCCGCGTCACCGGCGTGGATGCGGAAGGGGGCGCCGAACCGCTCGCACAGGACGGCCGCGTCCCAGGTGTGGTCCACGTGGCCGTGCGTCGCGAGCACCGCCCGCACGGTCCATCCCTGCTGCTCGACGACGTCGGCGACGCTGGCCGCGACGCCGCCGCCGGCGTCGACCACCACGGCATCCGAGCCCTCCTCACCGTCCCCGTCCACGACGATGCAGCAGTTCGTTGCGAAGACGGGCGCGACCACGACATGAACCTGCACGCGTCAACCGTATCCCCACGGAGGCGCTCGGATCGGTACGGAGCGGGGGTGGGCGCCTATGCTGGCCCAGCACGTGCCCGCGTGCGTAGGTGGAGATCCGGGAGGACACGGCCTTGGCCGCAACGAAGCGCGACAGAGCGTTGGCACGCAAGAAGGAAGAACGACGGCTCTCCGCCTGGGAGGCCAAGCAACGCCGCACCAGGACGAGGCAACGCGTCGTCGCCGGCGCCGTCGCCGGGGCGATGGTCCTCGGCCTCGGAGCCGCCGTCATCGTCGGCGCGCTCACCGGTAATGCCCCCCCCGCACCCGCCCCGCAGCCCACGCCGCCGCCCTCGCCCGCAGTGACGCAGCCCGCTCGCGCCGTGCCCGACCCCGCGCTCGCGGAGGGCCGCACCTGGACCGCGACCGTCCGCACGTCGCAGGGAGACATCGAGCTCGAGCTCTTCGGCGCCGAGGCGCCGCAGGCCGTGGCCAGCTTCATCACCCTCGCCCAGGAGGGCTTCTTCGACGGCACCCCGTGCCACCGCCTGACCACCCAGGGCATCTTCGTGCTCCAGTGCGGCGACCCGGACGGCACCGGCATGGGCGGCCCCGGCTTCAGTTTCGGCCCCATCGAGAACGCCCCCGCCGACGACTTCTACCCGGCCGGCACCCTCGCCATGGCCCGCCGCGGAGGAGACGGCAGCTCGATGGGCTCCCAGTTCTTCCTCGTCCACGAGGACTCGACCATCCCGTCCGACGCCGCGGGCGGGTACACCGTGTTCGGCAAGATCACGTCCGGCCTGGACATCCTCCAGGCAGTCGCTGACGCAGGCGTGGAAGGCGGGGCCCTCGACGGTCCCCCGGCCACTCCGGTCACCATCGAAGGAGTTAGCACCAAGTGAGCGAGACCGCCGCAACCAACGAGCCCACGCCCGTGGCGCGTGCCGAGGGCGCCAAGGTCGAGAGCGTCGAGGTCGACGCCGCCCGCGAGGCGGCCGCCGAGAACGCGGAGACTCCTGAGACGATCGACGCGCCGGCCGCGGAGGCTTCCCCTGAGCCGGCTGCCGAGGCTGCCGCTGCGGAGCGCGGGGACGAGACCCCGGCCGACCCTGCCGCCGAGGTGGCAGCAGAGCCGGCTGCCGCGGCTGCCGCAGCGGAGGCCGGGGACCAGACCCCCGCCGACCCTGCCGCCGAGGTGGCAGCAGAGCCGGCTGCCGCGGCTGCCGCAGCGGAGGCCGGGGACCAGACCCCTGCCGACGCCGCCGCCGAGGTGGCTGTGCCGCAGGCGGGCGCCGAGGAGGCCCCCGCCGCCGCGGCCCCTGCTCCGGCTCCCGCTCCGAAGCCAGGCGCTCCGAAGCCAGGCGCCCCGCGGCCCGGCGCTCCCCGCCCGACCCAGCTGCGCCGCCCGGCCGCCGCCCCCGCGGCGCCCGCCGTGCCCGTGCCGTCGGCCGCCGACGAGGCCGCGATCGCTGCCGCCGAGGCGTACGGCCGCGTTGACGAGGAGGGCAACGTCTTCGTCCGCGAGACCGCCGGTGAGCGCGCCGTCGGCCAGTTCCCGGGCGTGACGCCGTCGGAGGCCATGAGCCTGTACGTGCGCCGCTACCTGGACCTGACCGGCAAGGTCTCGCTGTTCGAGACCCGCCTGTCGAGCGCCGACCTCTCGGTCAAGGAGATCGACCAGACCCTGACCAGGCTGCGGGAGGAAACGGCCGAGCCCGCCGCCGTCGGCGACCTCGACGCCCTGCGCGAGCGTGTCGCCTCGCTGGGCACGGTCGCGGCCGAGCGCCGCGCCGCCCTCGAGGAGGCGCGCGCCGCAGCCAAGGCCGAGGCGATCGCCGCCCGCACCGCCATCGTCGAGGCCGCAGAGAAGATCGCGGAGACCGACCCGCAGCGGATGCAGTGGCGCCCGGCCGGCGAGGAGCTGCGCACGCTGCTCGACTCCTGGAAGGACGCGCAGCGCAACGGCCCGCGTATCGACCGCACCACGGAGGAGGCCCTCTGGAAGCGGTTCAGCCAGGCCCGCACGACGTTCGACCGCGAGCGCCGTCACTACTTCGCCGAGCTCGAGCAGCGCAACAGCGCGGCCAAGGCCGCCAAGGAGAAGCTGGTCGAGCGTGCCGAGGCCCTGTCCTCCAGCACCGACTGGGGTGCCACCGCGGGTGCCTACCGCGACCTCATGACCGAGTGGAAGGCCGCCGGCCGCGCCTCGCGCAAGGACGACGACGCCCTGTGGGCCCGCTTCCGCGCCGCCCGTGACGCCCAGAACGCCGCCGTCGACTCCGAGTACGCCGCGAACCTTCAGGTCAAGGAGGCGATCCTGCCGGAGGCCGAGGCGATCCTGCCGGTCACCGACATCGCCGCCGCCAAGGCCGCCCTGCGTCCGCTCCAGGAGCGCTGGGAGGCCGCCGGCAAGGTGCCGCGCGACGACGTGCAGCGTGTCGAAGGCCGCATGCGCGCCGTCGAGCAGGCCGTCCGCGACGCCGAGCAGGCGCAGTACGCCCGCGTGAACCCCGAGAAGCGGGCCCGCGCCGAGGGCGCCCTGGCGCAGCTCGAGGCCGTCATCGAGGGCCTCGAGGGCGACCTGGCCAAGGCGAAGGCCAAGGGCGACGCCCGCAAGGTCCAGGAGCTGGAGACCGCCCTCGCGGCCCGCCGCTCGTGGCTCGAGCAGGTCGCCCGTGCGGCGGAGGACTCGCGCGGCTGATCGGTTCCGCGCCGGTTCTCCACAGCGTCGTCACGGCGGGCTCC
>Ga0075011_10000324_pt1 | contig 25399 bp, 27 predicted proteins | sample TARM_MetaG_T_14_FD_72354 | JGI IMG/M metagenome (GOLD analysis project Ga0075011, IMG submission 72354) | Freshwater microbial communities from Pennsylvania, USA, analyzing microbe dynamics in response to fracking - TARM_MetaG_T_14 | ecosystem: Environmental > Aquatic > Freshwater > River... | reverse complement strand
CTGATTGAACGTGAGCTAGAACGCGGAATTAAACCTGATCACATTGTTCTTGCAGGCTTCTCTCAAGGCGGTGCGGTAGTTTACGAAGCAGCTCTCAGTTATCCCAAGCGCCTCGCCGGGTTGCTGGTGCTATCAAGTTACTTAGCGACACATCAAAGCATTCAACCACACAGCGCTAATGCTGATCTGCCCATATTAGTGCAACATGGCAGCCAAGATCCGGTCGTCGCTGAAGCTCTTGGTAGACATGCCCAGCAATGGCTGGCTGAGCATAACTATCAAGTGCAATATCAGACGTTTCAGATGCAACACCAGGTGTGTCCAGAACAGATAGCCGCCATTAGCAAATGGCTGCAGCAGGTATTGGTTTAATCCGCCAAAACCTGCAACTTATGCGCCCATTGGCTCACCCATTGCTGGGCCGTATCACGATTGGCTGTACGAATATTGACATGACCAACCTTACGGCCCGGGCGAGCTTCTTTGTTGTACCAATGACAATCGGTATCGGCATGGTGCCACAATCCAGCTGGAATTTGTTCGGCACCAATCACGTTTAACATCAGCGTGGGTGTTAATCTTAATAACGGTAATGGCATGCCAGTTAGCGCCCGAATATGCAGGTCAAATTGGCTACTATTGGCGCCGGTCATGGTCCAATGACCCGAGTTGTGTACGCGCGGGGCAATCTCATTTACCAACAACTTAGTTTGTTGCTGTTCTTCCACCACAAAAAATTCAATAGCAAGCACACCGACATAATTTAACGCATCTGTAAGACGTTTAAAGCATGCCTCAGCTTGCTGCTGCAATGCATCTGACACAGGGTCTATCGCACCTAAGCTATAACTTAAAATACCGCGCTCATGAACGTTGGTAATCAGTGGATAGCAACAAATACTACCATCTTTACTGCGCGCTCCTACCAGCGATACTTCGCGCTCAAACGCTATCATTTGTTCAGCGATACCGGGCGCTTGGCCGGCAGCAGCTGCTACTTCTGCTACCTCATCAGCCACCCCAAAACGCCACTGCCCTTTACCGTCATAACCGCCACGAGCTGCTTTAAGAACCAACGGCTGTTCCGCCTGCTGGAGGATCTTGGTTAGCTCATCGGCGTTGTGGTAAGTTTGCCACGGAGAGGTTGGCACTTGGCAATCATCAAATAATTTCTTCTCGGCGCGGCGATCGGTAAGGCTCTTAATGCGCGCGGGGTCCATCAAAAATTTATCATGCGCTGCAGCGATGATATCCGCCGGAATATCCTCGTGTTCCCAGCTAACCACGTCCGCCCAAGCAATAGCTTCGGCTAAGCTCATGCTCAAGTCTAGTTGTGCACTCAAAGGTTTAACGGTGTTACTACGGGTACTAAAAAGTAGACACTCATGGCCATGGCTAATCCCGCTCGCGCCAAGCATCTGACCTAGCTGGCCGTCACCGATAAACAGAATTTTCATGCATCTAACTCCAGCTTAGACCCTTGTAATACTTGCTCACGCTGGTGGGCTCTAAAAGCCTGAACCTTAGCGCGTACGGTGGGATCAAACGAACCGATAACCTGAGCCGCCAACAAACCAGCGTTTGCGGCACCGGCGTCACCAATCGCAAGAGTACCTACGGCTACACCTTTTGGCATTTGCACAATAGATAGTAAGCTGTCTAAACCCTTAAGTTGTTTGCTCGGAACTGGCACACCAAAGACCGGAATAGCAGTGAATGCAGCTAACATTCCTGGCAGATGCGCAGCGCCGCCGGCGCCAGCAATCACCACGGGCACCCCATCTTGTTCAGCTTGCTGCATCGTGGTTTGCAGTAAATCGGGAGTACGGTGGGCAGAGACCACTTGCGCTTGCCAAGCAACGCCTAAGTCTTCCAACATTTTTGCTGCGTTCTTCATTACGGGCCAGTCTGATTTCGACCCCATTAAGATTAATACCGGTGCCATGCTAGCTGCTCCTGTTTTAAAGGAGCGAATTGTAGCCATGCTGTGCGCTCGGTGCAAATTTATTGCGCAATTCTAAGCCGATCTCGACCTTGGCTCTTCGCTGTATCCATAGCATCGTCGGCCTTTTCTAACAGTTGCTCCCAGCTTTCGCCGGGACGCCATTGAGTGACCCCAGCGCTGGCCGTTACCCGTGCCATCATGCTTTTGATAGCAAAAGGTTCATGGCGTAAATTATCCAGTACACAGCCACTGTACTGCGCGGCCTCCCGTAAACTGGCATTAGGAAAAATCACAATAAACTCTGCGCCATTGCCGCGAATAAAAAGATCATCTGGACGACAGCAGGCGCGAATACGGCGAGCCGTATCTTGCAATACCGCATCGCCAAACATATAGCCGAATTTATCGTTGACCGCTTTAAAGGCATCTAAGTCTATTAACATCAAACACAAAGAGTGCTGACGCTGCTCAGCTTGTTGGAGGTGGTGTTGCAGTAATTCATCTAAATATTCGCGTTTGTAAAAACCAGTGAGAGGGTCTGAGGTGGTCGCCTTAATCAGATTACGCTGCATGTTCAGCATCATCACTAAAAAGGTTGCGCCAACCGCAATTAGAACCAACATGGAGAGACCGATGCGCCACGCGTAGTCGAACGGTAAAAACTGATACATTGCCGCGGCAAAAAGCGCGTACACCAGCATAATGACCAGAATGAAGATGGTTTTATCGAACATAAAAAAGACCATCGCCAATACCGGGTACATCCAGTACACCGCCATCATGCCGGCACTTTTCATGCTAAAACTAACCAATGCGCCTAGCGCACAAACAAACACGAAGTTAATCCACTGTGGGGCCAAGTGCTGTTGATATCTCCACCAGGTCACCACAAAGGCACCGCCCACCAAAAGTAATACCAATGCTTGCCACCAAGCCTTGTCCATGGCTGCTAAGACCGCTAGCATGAGCAATATTGCTCCTACGCCAAAGTAGATGGTGCGCATCGCAACTAAGCGAAAACGCTGCCAGACGTTCGTTGGCATGATTGCAGCGGTAGGCATAAAGGAGCTAAATTCGGTCATGGGTTGGCATTCCTGTCGGCACTTGACTCACTTGATTACGACCCTGTTTCTTGGCTTCAAGTAAAGCAGTATCTGTTTGATTAATCCATTGGCTCCAAGTCATTTCTGCTGCCAATTCTGCCACCGCCGCAGCAATAGCTCCGGCCACTAGAATCATCAAAGTTTGCCACCAGTGCCCCATCCAGCCTTGCACTGCAGCCAACAACAGGGTGGTGCCCGCAATAAACCAGACGATATTGCGGGTTACCTTGTTTCTAAACTCTTGCAGCACCGCATCAGCGGAAATCGGTTGCATCTGGACCGCATCCTTGTGATGTTCTTGTTTAAATTAAACTAACAACTTACTATGGTTTCTATCAAACTATAACTAACCTCTATTAAACGCAATAGCTTTTGGCTGACTTGTATTACCTCTAGAAAAGGAAGATGACATGTTACTTCGTGCTGAAGATACAGTTGTACTTATCATTGATGTACAGCAAAAACTTGCTCCGGTGATTCACCAAAGCGATAAAGTAGTGGCAAGAGTGCGCTGGTTAGGTGAAATTGCTAACGAGCTCAATGTCCCGATTCTGGTCACTGAGCAATATCCTAAAGGGTTAGGCATCAGTGTTGACGAGTTGGCTGGGGTGATTGAAAACGCCCAGGTTATCGAGAAAATGCATTTTAGTGCCATGCAAGAACCTAATTTTACCTCTGCTTTAGCCGACATGGAGCGCAATCAAGTGGTGTTGATGGGGATGGAAACCCATGTCTGTATTCTACAAACCGCCATCGACCTCATTAGTACCGGCAAGCAAGTGTATGTGGTGGAAGATGCCGTGAGTTCTCGCCGTGATAGCGACAAACAAGCCGCTCTGTATCGTTTACGCCAAGCCGGTGCCATCATCATCACGTCGGAGATGGCTGCTTACGAATGGCTACACCGTTCCGGCACAGATACTTTCCGCCATATTACTAAAAACTGGATTAGGGGCTAAGTGGGCGGTTAAGCAATAAACAAGCGTTAATAAATCTTTAATTGACTCTTTAGGTGATCAGCGTATACTGACGGTCGCTAGAAAAAATTCGGCTGTCTAATTGTGGCCTGTTACGAAGTCTATTGCTGTACCTCGTTTTGTAAGTCCCAAGTAATACACGTATTTTTATTAGCATTACCCTAGATTTTCACATGCAATACGAGGAATCACGGCATGTCTACAGTAACTGGTAAAGTAAAATTCTTTAACGAAGCTAAAGGTTTCGGTTTCATCGAGCAAGAGCAAGGCGCAGACGTATTCGTACATTTCAGCGCTATTCAGTCTGACGGTTTCAAAACCTTAGCTGAAGGTCAAACTGTTCAGTTCACTATCGCTCAAGGTCCTAAAGGCCCACAAGCTGAAAACGTAGTACCTATGTAAGACGTTGCCTTAGCAACGCATTTAGCGAAACGCATTCTAAAAAGCCGCTCAATGAGCGGCTTTTTTTCGTCTAAAAACCCATATTCAAAGGCGCCGATTCAAAGGTGCCGATCCAGAGGTGTTAGTGCTGCTCGCGCTTGCGCTGCTCTGCAGCTGCTTTTTCAGCATCAATAAAATCTTCATCGTCCAGTTGTACCTGGGGTATTTCTTCGCAGACATTACCACCGAGTTTGTTTACTGCGCAGCATAAGTCACTAACTTTCTGATCCAGTACATGCACATGGTCGAGCATACGACCAATAGCTGTCGCTACTGGGTCTGGATTATCAGCTGAGATGGCGTAGGCATCAAAGCCGTATTGCTTAGCCATTTGTTCGCGCCGCTTGGTGACTTCAACATTGACTGGTGAGCCTGCTACTCGCGCCGGAATGCCGACGACGGTATTTTCAGCTGGTACATCTTTTACGACCACCGCATTTGAGCCAATCCGCGCATTTTTACCAATGGTAATAGGCCCTAAGACTTTGGCCCCTGCCCCAATCACCACCCCATCGGCTAGCGTTGGGTGACGTTTGCCTTGGTTCCAACTGGTACCGCCCAAGGTAACCCCATGATAAATGGTCACATCGTCACCAATCTCAGCGGTTTCACCAATCACCACACCCATACCGTGATCAATAAAGAAACGGCGCCCAATGCGTGCACCTGGGTGGATTTCAACGCCGGTAAGCCAGCGCGCTAAGGTAGAAATAAAACGCGCTAACCAATAGAACCGCCAACCCCACAATTTGTGCGCCATACGGTGCCACCAAATAGCGTGTAAGCCTGGATAGGTCGTCAGAACTTCAAAACTGTTGCGTGCCGCAGGGTCGCGAGCGAAAACACTGCGAATATCTTCTCGAATACGCTTAAACATAGGGTTGTGGCCAGTAAGAATTAAACGACGGTTAGTATAACAAAAGTTGCTCTTTAGCGTTACCTTAAGCAAGTGCTTTTGTGGGACTGTTGTCTAACATTTGACCTAACCCCCAAGACAGCGCTATGGTGAAAGTCAGCCGCCGCTCAGGCAGCACTGGCGCACCTGTTGCACCAGCAGTACAACAATAACAGCGAGACTACAGCATGCGTACATTACTATCAGCTTCAATCCTTTTAGCTCTATCAGGCAGCGCCTACGCGGACACCTTGGTCTATGCGGGGACCTTAATAGACGGCACCCAAAATAAACCACAGCAACAAATGACTATTGTTATTGATGAGGGCCGTATTGTCGGCATAGAACAAGGCTACAAAACCGCTACCGCTGATGATCTCGTCATCGACCGTAAAGACAGTACTGTTATGCCAGGGTTTATTGATATGCACACTCACCTTACCTCGCAGTTGGGTCCTGGCAGTTACATGAATAAGTTCACCAAAAGCGCGGCGGATGTCACACTAGATGCAGTGAGCTATGCCGAGAAGACGCTGTTAGCAGGTTTCACCACAGTGCGCGAGCTAGGTGACTCCTACAATGCCAGTATCGCCTTAAGAGATGCTATTCAGGCTGGTAAGGTGCGAGGTCCTCGTATCTATTCAGCGGGTAAATCCATTGCGACCACAGGCGGCCATGCAGACCCCACCAATGGTGCCAAAGAAGGCTTATATGAACAACCAACCCCAGCGGATGGTGTCGTTGATGGCCCCTATGACGCACGGAAAGCGGTCAGAGCTCGCTATCAAGATGGTGCGGATCTGATCAAACTAACCGTAACCGGTGGTGTCTTGAGTGTTGCTAAAAGCGGCCATAATCCCCAATTCATGATGGATGAACTGCGCGAAATTGTAACAACTGCCAAAGACTACGGTATGAAAGTAACGGTCCATGCCCATGGTAAAGAAGGCATGTTACGCGCCATTGAGGCCGGGGTAGACTCAATTGAGCATGGCACCTACATGGATAAAGAAGTGATGCGTGCGATGAAGAAGAATAACGTCTATTATGTGCCAACCATCACGGCCGGACGTTCAGTAGCAGACCGCGCCAAGATAGACGGTTATTTTCCCGAGTTAGTGCGACCTAAAGCTGCCGAGATTGGCCCTAAGATTCAAAATACCTTTGCTGAAGCCTATAAATACGGTGTCAAAATAGCTTTTGGTACCGATGCGGGGGTTTATGACCACGGCGAGAACTATCGTGAGTTTCAGTACATGGTTGAGGCTGGCATGCCACCTCTTGAGGCCATTCGCGCTGCTACGGCTGAAGCTGCTACCCTACTCGGAGTAAGTGACATTGGCACCCTTAAAGTGGGCAATAAGGCCGATGTGGTTGCTGTCCCAGGTAATCCACTTGAAGATATCAGCTTGATGAGTGAGATCAATTTGGTTATCAAAGACGGGCAGGTCTATAAGCAATAAAGACGTTGACGAACAGAAGGACTTTGCTAGTTAAGCAAAGTCCTTCAGTAACTGGCGTACATCATTCAAAATCTGCTGCTCTAGCTCCACTTCATAGCCTTCACGCTCGCGATCCATTTTACGGATCTCTTGCTTTGGATACTGTTTGCGGGCGTCATGAGTAGGCATGTGCTTAATCCGTTCATACATATCATGCAACGCTGGGTAGCGCTCAGCATACTTGGCTGTATTGGATTCGACTCGCAAATCAAGCAGCACCACTAATCGCAGTGCGCCCTCAGAATGCGGACATTGCCCCTGCTCCATGGCCTTGGCAATGGTCACAATGCTTTCTAGCAGGCGCTCATTACGTCCCGCTAGGGCTTCATCGCGACGCTGATCCAACTGACGCCGCTGAAACTTGACTTGCGCAATCAAACGTCCAGCATAAAAAGCTAAGCCGGCAATGATCAGAACCCCAGCAACAAGTATTAGCCAACCCCACCAGGGCATGTGTGCATCAATCATCATCATCCTCATCGTCGTTTAGATCTAAGCCCAATAGCTCTGCTAGTTGCTCAAAGCGCGTGGTACGTTCATCTACATAACGAGATTCAGCTACAGATAGTTCATCGCCTTCATCTAAACGGTCCAATAGATCCTGCAACCGCTCATCATTTTCTATGGCTGCGAGTTCCGCCATAGCTGCTTTACGGTCAAAACTTGGTACTACGGGTGCCACTGCATCTGCAGCCATAAGGGTGATGGGTTTTTTACTACCTAACCGTGGATCATGGACATTAGCCTGAGCCGTTACCTGAGCTTTACTGGCTGGTGCAACGTTGAATCTACTCCCAGGTTTACGACCTTTACCAGCGTGCGCGCCTGAGGCATCGGGTTTGCTCTTTTCCCACTCGGGAATAACGCGTTTTGAAGGGGCTAATGGCCCTGTTTTGCGGGTTTTCTTACGGCGTGTCATATAGTGCCATTCCAACTGTGGAAGTGAATAAACTGGCTACTAGTTTACCTTATCTTGGCGGCAATAAAAAAGGCGATGTTGCCATCGCCTGATTTATTCTCATCTTTCCACACAGCGCACGTGCGATTTTCGAGAACGGTTGTCACTATCTTCCTTGTTTTTAATTATAACGTCCCTGAGCTTTTTATTATTATTGTTATTATGTTAAGCGCATTAACCGAGCTCTGTTATTTTTATTGTGCTTGGTTAAAAGGTGGCCTCCTGGCCGTGTTGTTATTCCCTGGATTATTATTCTTTTCTACGTGAACCTTTTTGGGTCATTCTTGACTTAATTAATAACCCGTTTGATTCTCGCTACGCCACTAATCACGTGGGCTTGCTTGATTTCAATGGCATTCAGACTACTGATTCACAAAATTTAATCAATGACTTTTATGTTATAAGAAAGGCATTTCATATAACCATAATTGACAAATCGTTATTTTACGAGGGTTTAACAGTCATTCGGATGCAACAAAAAAATAAAAAGGGCAGCTATCAAGCTGCCCTTTTTGCTCATATTTTGTGCGTTATCCGCTAGGCTTAGTACAAGCCTTGGATGTATTGAGACAAAATTTCAATATCTTTATCGGTCAGTTTACTGGCAACGTCACGCATCATATTGTTCATATCGTTGGCACGTTCACCGCTGCGGAACAATTCTAACTGTTGTTTCGTATAAGCCGCATGCTGACCAGAAATATCTGGGAAATTAGCTAAACCCATGCCATCGCCACGCGGACCATGACAAGCTGCACAAGCTGCAATACCACGAGTTTCATCACCAGCGATAAATAGCTTTTTACCGGCAGCAATGACATCTTCAGGTGCTTCGCCACCGCTCATGTCTTTACCAGCATAGAAAGCCGCCAAGTCAGCCATGTCTTGCTCACTTAACATCATTACTTGGCCCTGCATGATTGCGTTAGCACGGCCTTGCGAGCCGCCGGTTTCAGCAGCTAGCTTATAATCTTTTAATTGTTTAAACAGGTACCCTTCATGCTGACCCGCAATTTTCGGGTACATATCCGATGGAGCATTACCATCAGGTCCGTGACATGCGGCACATACGGCGGCTTTTTGTTGACCTGCTTCGGCATTACCAGTAGCCGCCATGGCAAACCCGGTCAAACCAACGTAGAGGCCTACGAACAATGCAATTTTTTTCATGATCGATATCTCTGCTCTGGATGTTGTAACAGACGCTATTTTACACAAAAGTTGTAAGGATTAAACGCCTAATCATGCTAGTATACTCTTTCTATTGAGGTCTGGCACGTCTATGAGCACCATATTAAACTTTCAACCAACAAAATTTATCACCAGCGCAGCCGATATTCGACAATTACCTGATGACTCAGGGGTCGAGATTGCTTTTGCTGGGCGTTCTAATGCCGGTAAATCTAGCGCATTAAACACTATCACACGGCAGAAGGCGCTGGCTCGCACCAGTAAGACTCCTGGCCGCACCCAACTAATCAACGTATTTGAGGTACTTCCGGGTAAGCGTCTTATTGACCTACCTGGTTATGGATACGCAAAAGTACCGATTGCGATCAAAGAAAAATGGCAACAAGCGCTAAGCGAGTATTTACAAAAGCGTCGCTCGCTCAAAGGCCTCGTATTATTGATGGATATCCGTCACCCCTACCGTGATGTCGATCAAGAATTATTGCATTGGGCCACCGAGAGCGAAATCCCGGTGCTGGTGCTGCTTACCAAAGCGGACAAGCTTAAACCAGGAGCCCGTAAGTCAACCTTATTACAGGCACGCGAGGCCGCTATGGTGTTTGGTGGTGACATCACCATTGAAATGTTCTCATCGCTGAATCGCTTAGGCCTACCAGCAGTTGAGGCAAAACTGAGTGACTGGTTAAATCAGCCCGTCGTTGACGAAGCTGTAGAGCTTGATGACAGCTTGGACACGGAGTCAGTATCACCGGATCATGAATAGCACACAGTCTCCTGAGGTACCGCCATTAAAGGCGTGGTTGCTGCTGTTACTTTTGGCCCTGATTTGGGGCAGCTCGTTTTTGTTGATCAAAAAAGGGTTGCTCACTTTTAGTCCAGATCAGTTGGCTGCGTTGCGAATTGCCTCAGCTGGCTTGGTACTGCTTCCGCTCATTGTGAAGCGAGTGCATAATGTGCAGCGTCATCACTGGCCCAAGCTCATTAGTGTTGGCTTGGTTGGTAGTTTTATTCCAGCCTTTCTATTCGCCTTCGCTCAAACTCAGTTACCCAGCGGCGTTACCGGCGTCCTCAATACCTTTACTCCGCTTGCGACCCTTGTGATAGGGGTCTTTATTTTCAAGCAAGTAGCAAAGCCGCAACAATGGTTAGGTATTGCTATAGGTTTAGTAGGTACGACGCTACTCGTAACTGCAGGAGAAGCCGGAGCGTTTGCGTTTAATCAGTATGGATTACTGATTCTTGCTGCCACCGTGTGTTACGGCCTCAATTTAAACCTAATCAAACACCATATTCCTGATCTTAGTGCGCTAACCATTACTGGCGTGTCGTTATTTCTAGTAGCGCCACCAGCCTTGTTGTATCTGCTGTTTGCCACGCCATTCATCGCCCAAGTGAGCGATTTTGAGAGCGTTCAGCTATCCTTGGCGGCGGTATTAGTGCTGGGTATTGTAGGTACGGCAGCAGCTCTGGTTATCTTTAACACAGTCGTGAAATTAACCGACACCACCTTTACTAGTTCAGTGACCTACCTGATTCCGATTGTTGCCCTCATTTTAGGCGTACTTGATGGTGAGCCGTTCTTAATGGCCCATGGGTTTGGTATGGCTGCTATTTTATTCGGTGTTTGGATTGCCAATCGTCGGTCGCGTAAAAAGCCGCTTTAACCTCGCTTAGAAAAGAAAAAGCCCGGCACAAGGCCGGGCAAAAGTCATACTACAATCCAGGGAGAGAACATCTCTGAAAGGTTAATCAAACGACACTTAAAAACTCGTTTAATGCGCCTTTCACTAATTCAGACTGGCTAAATTTTGATAAGTTCCAAAAACCTGATTTTTTTTTGCATAATTTGCCAATAAGTTCATAACCATTTGTTTTTAAATACTTTAAAAATTAATGAGCTTCATCCCAGTTGTCGCCTACCCCAGCTTCGGCAATCAATGGCACTTGTAGTTCCGCGGCTTGCTCCATCACTGCTACCAGCTTAGCTTGATAGTCTGCGACCTTGTCGGTTTTTACTTCAAAGACCAATTCATCATGTACTTGCATGATCATTCGAACATCGTCAGTCGTCGCTTCTGTCTCGATAAAATCAGCCACCGCTATCATCGCACGCTTAATAATATCCGCAGCAGAGCCCTGCATTGGGGCGTTGATCGCGGCTCGCTCAGCGGCCTTTCTGCGCATCGCATTTTGAGCTTTGATTTCTGGTAAGTGCAGTCTACGTCCGTAGATAGTTTTCACGTAACCATCTCGTTTGGCTTGTTCGCGGGTTTCTTCCATGTACCGCAGCACTCCAGGAAAGCGGTCAAAATACTTATCCATGTACAGCTGAGCTTCATGACGCGGAATATCCAGTTGACGGGCTAAACCGAACGCTGACATGCCGTAGATCAAGCCAAAGTTAACCGCTTTCGCGCGACGCCGCTGTTCGCTAGTGACAGCATCTAAGGCGACACCGAAAACTTCTGCGGCTGTAGCTTTATGAATATCCCGACCTTTAGAAAACGCCTCAACCAAAGCTGGGTCTTGCGATAAATGAGCCATAATACGCAGCTCAATTTGACTGTAGTCGATAGCCATAATGGAGTAACCCGCAGGCGCGGTAAAAGCTTTACGAACTCTCCGCCCGGCTTCATTTCGAATAGGAATATTCTGCAAGTTAGGATCACTTGAACTCAAACGACCGGTGGCAGTTACCGCCTGATGGTAAGAAGTATGAATACGTCCGGTACGGGGATTCACCATCTTAGGTAGCTTGTCCGTGTAGGTTGATTTCAGCTTACTTAGGCCACGGTGGCGTAGAATAATATCTGGTAGCGGATAATCTAAGGCTAATTCTTGCAGCACGTCTTCAGCTGTCGAGGGTGCACCCTTGGGCGTCTTTTTCTGCACTGGAATTTGCAGTTTCTCAAATAAAATCGTCTGGAGTTGCTTGGTAGAGCTTAAATTAAAAGTCTCGCCCGCAATCTCATAAGCTTGCGTTTCTAACTGCTGTAATTCTTTAGCTATCTCATGACTTTGTAGCGCTAACTGCTGAGCATCGATTTGCACGCCTTGTTGCTCCATAGCCACAAGGATTGGCACGAGTGGCAGTTCGATGGTTTCTAACACTGACTTAAGCTCTGTCACATCAGCAACTTGGGGCCACAACTGTTGATGCAAGCGCAAGGTGACATCGGCATCTTCAGCGGCATAAGGTGCGGCTTGTTCTAAAGCAATTTGATTAAAAGTGAGCTGTTTGGCACCTTTACCAGCAATCTCTTCAAACGAGATAGACTTGTGACCAAGAAACTGCAAGCTTAGGCTATCCATGTCATGGCGTGATGCCACACTGTTCAAGACGTAACTATTGAGCATGGTATCGTTCTTGATACCCGCTAATTTAATCCCATAGCGGTGTAGAATATGGCTGTCATATTTCAGGTTTTGACCAATCTTTTGGCGTTTTGTGTCTTCTAGCAAAGGTTTAAACAGAGCTAAGACCTCGGCTCGGTCTAGCTGCTCTGGAGCACCGGGATAATCATGAGCTAATGGAATATAGCAAACCTCGGTTGCCGAAGTCGCAAAAGACATACCCACCAGTTCAGCTTCCATATAATTCAAGCTAGTAGTTTCGGTATCAACCGCGAAATACTCGGACTGCTGTAATTTCTCCAACCACTGCTGCAACTGGGGCATGCTTGTTATAAGCTGATATTGGTCCGGTTGGAATGGCGCTCCTGCTGTTGGTGCAGCAGCGGCCGCTGCCGGAGTTGCAGCCAATCCGAGCGCTTGGTCCGTGCTAGCACCTTCAGCTAAGACCTCGGCTAACCAGCGCTTAAATTCATACCTTTGATACAAGCTTACCAACTGCTCCTGATCGGCCGGCTTTATCGCTAGTTGATCTGGAGTAAAATCTAGGGCTACATCAAGCTTAATGGTAGCTAATTCGCGCGAGAGCTTAAGAATATCGCAATGCTCACGCAGCTTGTCGGGCATGGTCTTTGCCCCACGGAAACTTAGTTGTGCTAGAGCATCAGGGTCGGCCAGCATCGCATCGATCGAACCCATACCTGTTAACATGGCTAATGCGGTTTTTTCACCTACTTTAGGTAGCCCTGGAATATTATCTGAGCTATCGCCCATCAAGGCCAAATAATCGATGATTTGTTCAGGTTCAACCCCGTATTTAGCAACGACACCCGCTTGGTCTAATAAGGTATCCGTCATGGTATTAATCAACATGACATGGTCATTCACCAATTGCGCCATGTCTTTGTCACCGGTACTGATCAAGGTAAAACGACCCTCCTCACCGGCTTGACGAGCAAGGGTACCAATCACGTCATCAGCTTCTACATTATCAATACACAGCAAGGGTAACCCCAATGCCCGTACTATGTCGTGTAACGGCTGAATCTGCTGACGTAGGTCATCAGGCATAGGTGGCCGATTAGCCTTGTACTCAGCATACATATCATTTCGGAATGTGGGGCCTTTGGCGTCAAAAACAACGGCCATATGCGATGGCTGATATTTCTTCAATAAACTGCGAAGCATATTAACGACACCATAAATGGCTCCAGTTGGCTCCCCTGCTGCGGTGGTAATATGCGGTGGCGCATAATATGCGCGAAATAAATAAGATGAGCCATCAACTAATATGAATGGATTCTTTGGAACTTCAGCCATGATGTGTCTCTACTTGAGCTTCGTTGCTTTAGGGTGCATAGGTGTTATGCCAGTCGTGTTGCTAGGATGCCACAGGCGCCGTTAAGACGCCAGAATGATACCTTAGCTCAACTTGAATACAAATGTGGACAACCTGTGCATAAGTCTGTGTGCAACGACCTATCGCACCAGCTAAAGGTAATCAACCTCTGGTGTGTATTTTTGAATTAAGGGCTTTTAAAACAAGGGGTTACGAACTAGAAATCCCCATAACTGCGTTTTATTTTTATTTTTCTTTCAGTTGTGGAAACTGATTTAAAGCTACAGCCAAATGGGCGCTAAGCTTATGCGGTTTTTTGCTAACCGGTCTCAAAGACTACCATAAAGAAAATGGAATACCAGACTAATTTTTGATCTTTTTAGATCATTTTTTAACCTTGCTGATTTCCTTATAAATTTAAAAGGAATCAACATTTGCTTAGTTTTCGTATATACTCACTGTCATAGTTCGGCGATATCTGATCTATACTATTGTTTTAAGATGACAGTGGCCAAAGCTGATCAACCTATCATCCATAGGTTATACTTGCGCCAAACTTGGGTAACTAGCTACGCACGTGGTGTTATGGAAACTGAATCAATGAAACTCAGCACAGAAGAACTTCGGCAACTTGAAGATTTTGAGCGCCGACGTATTGCATTGAATCAGTCAGAGTGGTGGGAACGCCTCTCGATGGACCAGAAATTTGGTGTCTACCAGTTACAGAAGTTTGGCTATGACCTCACCTTTATTCGCAACACCGAGGCAGGTCCGCTTGCTGTGGTTAGGCGCGGCAGTGAGTTTGCGACCGTAAACCATGAAGGTGATGTCGATTTAAGCCCCAATATTGTGTTGCGTGACTAATCCTATCATTGTTGCAGTTGTTGCTGTAAGCGCTGATGTACCAGCCTAGTATCAAGTTCTATCCCCTGATGCCATAACTGAAACGCCAGGCCCGCCTGCTCAATCAACATCCCTAGCCCATCAAAGGTGCGTGGTGCTCCTGCTTTCTGTGCTTGCTGGCGAAAAGGCGTGAGCAGACTAGGATTGGGGCTATAACTCATATCATAACAAGCCGTTGCCTGGGCAAATATCGCGGGCGCTAAGGCCAGTTGATCACCATGAAGACCAGCACTCGTCGCATTGATTAACAGATAGGGTTGTTGTAAGGGTTCTAGCTGGTTCTCCAGTTCGGCTAAGCTAGCAACACTAAGGCGCGCATGCTCAAGGCCTTCCACGCATTGCTGAGCCTTACTAAGCGTTCGATTAGCTAACACTAAGTTAGCCGCGCCAGCATCTAGCAAAGGCTGTAAGCAGCCACGGCTTGCTCCCCCCGCACCGAGCAGCACGATAGTTAGCTGGGTCAGATCAAACCCTAAGCGCTGTAAGTCACGCACCAATCCGTAGCCATCCGTGTTATCTCCCAATAATTGGCCGTGTCCCAGTGCAACTATGGTATTCACCGAGCCAGCACTGGCCGCTCGAGCTGTAACATGGGTCACCAACTGATAGGCTTGTTGTTTGAACGGTGACGTTACATTGGCTCCTGCGCCGCCACTGCGAAAAAATGCCGCAACGGCTCGTGAGAACTGTGCCGGAGATGTTAAACTGCGCGAATAGTTGAGGCTTACTTGCGCTTGTTCAGCAAATAATTGATGGATTTGTGGCGATAGGCTTTGTGCAATTGGATTTCCAAATACGGTAAAAAGCGCCATGTTTAATTTTCTCCGTTCGCAAAAGAAAGCAGCCCCAGATAATAGTTTCTATCATCAGCTTGGCGGTGAACACGCCGTACGAGCTATGGCTGAGCGTTTTTACGATATCATGGAAACCGACCCACGCGCAGCTGAACTGTTGGCCATGCATCCACAACCCCTCACCCAAATTCGGCAGAAATTTTTCGAGTTTCTTAGTGGTTGGCTGGGTGGCCCGGCACTCTTCGAAGAAAAATATGGGCATCCTCGGCTACGGGCTCGGCACCTGCCTTTTCGCATAGACGAAGCCATGCGCGATCAATGGTTGATGTGTATGTATCAAGTTTTAGATGAGCAAGTGCAAGATGATTTACTGAAGATGCAGCTAAAAAGTCGTTACACGGCACTGGCTCATCACATGATAAATACCGATTAAAGTTCGGCGAGCCAATCGCGCGGCCTAAGGTAATCCTCATAGAGCCGAGCTTCAGGTGAGCCTGGTTCTGGTTGATAGCCATACTCCCAGCGCACTAACGGTGGCATCGACATTAAGATAGATTCGGTTCTACCGCCGGTTTGCAAACCAAACAAAGTCCCTCTATCCCAGACTAAATTGAACTCAACATAGCGGCCACGACGGTAGAGCTGAAATTGCCGCTCGCGCTCGCCATAAGGCATGTTTTTACGGCGGGAGATAATCGGCAAATAGGCCGCTAAATAGGCATCGCCAACGGCTCGCATGATGGCAAAGCTCTCATCAAATCCTCGCTCGTTCAAATCATCAAAAAACAAACCACCAACGCCGCGTGTTTCGCCGCGGTGCTTCAAATAAAAATACTCATCACACCATTGTTTATAGGCTGGGTATAAATCATCACCAAAGGGCTGCAAGGCCTCATAAGCAACTTGATGCCAATGCTTAATATCTTCATCGTTGGCGTAAAACGGAGTTAGGTCAAACCCGCCTCCAAACCACCATACCGGTTCTGCATCCGCTTTTTCGGCAATAAAAAAGCGCACGTTAGCATGGCTGGTAGGTACGTAGGGATTACGCGGGTGCATCACTAAACTCACCCCACAGGCATTAAAGTTACGACCGGCTAACTCAGGTCGATGCGCCGTAGCAGATGCTGGCATTTGTTCGCCATACACATGCGAAAAACCCACCCCGCCTTGTTCTAATACGGCACCATCACGTAACACCCGCGAGCGCCCACCACCGCCACCAGGGCGTTGCCAAGCATCCTCGGTGAATTGCCCGCTTCCATCTGCCTGTTCCAATGCTTCGGTGATCTGGTCTTGAAGATTGGTTAAATAGGCTTTTACTTGCTCTAACATCGAATCTGGCATGATTAATCTCGTATTACCTGCTGGGTTAAAGGGTCGATGATACGTGACGGCTTACTTGCTCCGCCCACATCCGCAGGCATCACCCACGCCACTCCCTCACCAAACTCTGCTGTTACTTGCGCAGCTGTGGTTAAGGCTGGCTGCCCGGAGCGATTGGCGCTGGTCGAAACGATTGCTGAGCCCAGAGCCTTACATAACTGCCGCGCCGGTTCATGTGCGGTTACTCGTACCGCAATTTGATTATGGTCGCCACGCAGCCATTCTGGGACATTAGCGGCTGCCGGCAATAATAGAGTGACGGCACCTGGCCAGTTTGAGAACACCGCAAACCGCTTATCCTGTGGAATCGCAAGATCATCAACATAGGGCACCAACTGACTGTAATCGGCAGCCAAAAGAATCAAGCCTTTACTTTCAGGGCGCTGTTTTAAGGCAAGTACAGCGCGTACTGCACTTTCATTACGAGGATCACAACCTAACCCAAATACGGCTTCAGTAGGATAAGCCAACACCTGCCCAGCTTGAAACGCTTGCTTGGCTGCTAGCCATTGTTCACTGTCTAACATGTTCTTTCTCGCTAACGCTAAAACTGCGGATTATTTTACTGGAGATTTGTAGTCGCAGGTATCTTTTGCGCAAATTAGGCGCTCACCCGCACTGGTTTTTTTGCGTAATAACAACCCGTAACCACAACTCGGGCAAATTTCTGCCACCGGCGGTAACTTCACGGAATAACGACATGAGGGGTATTGATCGCAAGCATAAAAGGAATGACCGAAGCGGCTAGTTTTTTGTACCATCTTACCTTGCTGGCATTCAGGACAGCGGGCATCGGTACCGGGATCGAAATCTGCGGCAGTCATGTAATCACAAGCGGGATAACCACTACAACCAACAAAAAGGCCGTAGCGGCCTTTTTTGAGTTGTAAATCTCGCTGACACTTGGGGCAAGGAACTCCGAGTGCTTGGGGCTCTAGAAAGTTGTCACTCATTTAATGCAATAAACCATCTGGCTCTTCAAACAACAAACCTTCCATTTGATTATAGGCATCTTCATGGCCGGGCACGTTGAACAACACCATCAACACCACCCACTTTAAATCATCTAGAGTGAACTCTTTTGCATCGAGCTCCATCACTCTATCGATGACCATTTCTCGGGTAGCAAAATCCAACACCCCAAGATTTTCTAGGTACATGATAAAGCCGCGGCTGGCGCAATCAATTCGAGCTACTTCTTCTGCTGTGTAAGCCCGCGTCGATTTGCTTTGACTACGATTCAGACCCGCCTTCAGATCGCTTTCTTGCAGATCAGCTAAGCGCTCTAACCATGCTAAAGCTTTCTGAATTTCTTGCCGATGAAATCCCGCCCGAGTTAACTCATCGGTTAACTCATCATGATTCACGACTACTTCCATATCAGAATGAATGTAGTTTTCGAATAAATACATGAGGATATCAAACATGGTTAGCGCCTCCCCACTTTTATGTAGCCGCCGGCAACAGAAGTCACTCTCCCTTCTAATTCAAGCAATACCAGTTGCTCTGATACAATCGCAACTGGAAGTTTGCTGCGCGCTACTATGGTATCTATTGAAGTGACCTCATTGCCCACATTAGCCAACAATTGCGTGTTTGCCAAGCTCGGTTGCGAATTAATTTCGTCCTCTGCTGAAGTAGATGGGGGCAAACTTGGTAAATTCAATTCTTGCCGCACATCATTAATCGACATCGCTAACCCTGCACCTTGTTGCAATAACATCAGACAGCCCCCCATTCCTTGGTCCCAAATGCTTCCGGGCACGGCAAAGAGGCTACGATTTTGCTCAAGGGCTTGTTTTGCTGTATTCAGCGAACCGCTCCGTGGTTTGGCTTCTACCACCAACACCAACTGAGCTAAGGCGACGATAATACGGTTGCGACGGATAAAATGATCGCGCTTACTTGGTACTCCGGGCGCGAACTCTGAAACGAGTAAGCCCGCTTGCGCGATCTGTTGTTGTAGTTGCCGATTTCGGGCTGGGTAGTAAACGTCTGGCCCACCCGCTAGTACCGCAATGGTGCGGCCAGTCGCCAACGCACCACGATGGGCGGCGGCATCTATCCCCATGGCGAGCCCACTAATAATCACTACCTGACTACTCGCTAAACCACGGGCAAAATAATCCGCTGTATGTTGCCCGGTAGGGCTAGCATTGCGGCTGCCGACAATAGCAACAGCGCAGCACTGCAACAGCGCCACATCGCCATGACAAAACAACACTAATGGGGGCTGACTTACATAGCGTAGAGCTTCTGGGTAGGAGGCGTCAAAATAACTCACAACCTGGGTTTGCGGTAATTCAAGCCAACGCTCTAACCTGGCCACGTGCGCCGCTTCAATGACCACGTCAGCTGCGTGCGGTGACCTCTGCGCCAGCTCGATGGCGTTAGTAAATGAGCTGGCTTTGCGACATTCTCGTCGGAGCTTACCGTTGCCAAAAGCGAGTAATAAAATACCGCGATGATCCTGTGCCATCATTGCTTTGCATCCTTGCAATTGAAATTGTAAAAAAGCGAGCTAAGCCCAGCTTAGCGCTGCATTGCAGCCACCTGCATGGGTAAAAAGGTAGCCCCAACCCGCAACCATTCTGGTGCCCTCAACACAATGGCAAAGCTGCTATGCTCCTGCACTTGCAAGACCATCAGCTCAGCGGTTTGTTGCAGCGGCAGTTCAGCGGTGGTTCGCCACAGCGATGAAATAGCGTGGCTGGGTTTATAAGGGTTCACTAAACTGATAGATTCGCCATCGACAAACACCCGAGTACCCGCGCGTACGGCACGATACATTTGTCCGGTAGTAACACCTTCTGCTCGGCCTTGGTCTAACACGACCAAATCAAACTTACCTTGCTCACGGCGCTCATTTAAAGACCCGATAATATGCCCCATAGGGACGGCTCCATTACTAGGAACTATCAGCTCGGGTAGCTCGGTAGGCGTTAGCGGCAGGAGCACATCGCCGCGGCGAATTTCGCGTTGTAACTTACTAATCTCCCCTTGCCAGTAGCCATCTTGCGCATGGGTAATTTGGACGTTGGCTACTAAGCGTAACAGTTGCCCCTGGGCTAACTCTGCGACTGGGGTGAAGATAGCATATTCTTGCTGCTCAAGTTGTCCAGCAGCAGCATCGATAAAGACTGGCGCTAAGCCGTTCACTCGGGGGGCACCGCGATTGTCACCAACAATCACCGGTAGCTGAGCCAAGTGTTCAGCACTTACCAAGCGATGTTCCGTAAGTAATGGTTCTAACATATCGCGCGCAAAGGTTGGAATCGGCTGTCGTTTTGCTTGCACGGTTCCTTCAGGTAAGAGTGTACGCTGCGGTTTGCGAGTAAGCTGAGGTCGCCCATCTACCCATACCAAATACAATTTGTCACCTGGGTAAATGAGATGTGGATTGGCAATGTCGGTATTTATCCGCCATAACTCGGGCCATAGCCATGGATCATCAAGAAAGAGTGCTGAGATATCCCATAAGGTATCGCCTTTTTTCACCACGTATTCGGTTGGTGCGCCTTGCTTAATTTGCACCAGCGTCCCCCGACTTTCAGCCGCCACCGCGGGCTGTGGTAGCGGTTGTGAATCAACCAGCGGTGCAGAAGCTAACGCAGAATGGCAACTAAGGCTGAAAAAGCCGATAGCCGCAATCGTACAAAAATGCTTCTTAATCATGGGGAGCTCCATTGTAAAACCGTGTGTTTGACCTCAAATTACGTTAAAATTAGCCAATATGAAACAAGCGAATGACAGGTTATGACTAAATTAACAATTTTAAAATATCCCGACGAGCGTTTACGCACTGTCGCACAGCCTATTGCGCAGGTAGACGATGCCCTGCGTGCTGACATCGACAACATGTTTGAAACCATGTACGAATCTGAAGGCGTTGGCCTAGCTGCTACTCAGGTGAATATTCACCGCCGTTTGTTTGTGGCCGACTGCAGCCCAGATCAGAACGAACCCCTCGTCTTCATTAACCCTGAGATTACAGCACAAGAAGGCCATTTTACCAATCAAGAAGGCTGTTTATCCTTTCCTGGAGTCTACGCCAATGTTGAGCGTGCCGGCAAAGTAACAGTGCAAGCGTTGGATAAAAACGGTGAATCTTTCAGTCTTACCGCTGAAGGCTTGCTAGCTATTTGCATTCAGCACGAGATTGACCATCTTGATGGTAAATTGTTTGTCGATTATCTATCGCCGTTAAAACGTGATCGCATTCGCAAAAAATTAGAGAAAGAAGCTCGTTTATATGGCCAATAAGCTGCGCGTAGTTTTTGCTGGTACGCCAGATTTTGCCGCGCAACATCTGGCAGCATTACTTAAGGATGACACCGTCGAGGTGGTGGCTGTCTACACTCAGCCAGATCGCCCGGCTGGGCGTGGTAAGAAATTACAGGCCAGCGCCGTCAAAGAGTTAGCGCTAGCGCATCAACTGACGATTGAGCAGCCGCAATCTTTTAAATCAGAATCAGCAAAACAAACCTTAGCAGATTATCAGGCCGATGTGATGGTGGTGGTTGCCTATGGCATCATCTTGCCCCAAGCTGTGCTTGATTTACCACGCTATGGCTGCATCAATGTGCACGGTTCCTTGTTGCCTCGTTGGCGTGGTGCAGCACCTATTCAGCGGGCCCTATGGGCTGGCGATAGCGAAACTGGCGTTGCTATCATGTTGATGGAGGCAGGTCTTGATACCGGCCCGGTATTACTCGAACGACGGTTACCGATCCGTCCAAGCGATACTTCCGCGTCCCTGTATGCCAAGCTGGCCGAGTTAGGGCCGCCGGCGTTGTTAGATACCCTACACCAACTCACAGACCTGCTGCCACAAGCCCAGGTTCAAGATACGCAATTAGCCACTTACGCCACCAAGTTAAGTAAAGAAGAAGCTCAGTTGGACTGGCAACAACCCGCCGCAGTACTAGAGCGTTGGGTGCGCGCCTTTAATCCGTGGCCCATCTGTTGGCTGCTTGCCAGTAACAACGAAGTGGTAAAAGTTTACCATGCCACCGTGGTACCCTTTGAGCAATCAGAATCTATTGCACCTGGCACCGTGATAAGCGCAGATAAACAGGGTATCGTGATTAGCACGAGTCAACAGGCCTTGTGCCTCCAAACGTTGCAGCCATCCGGCAAAAAACCTATGCCTGCAGCAGATTTCCTTAACGGTCGCAGTGATTGGTTTCAACTAGGGAGTCGGTTAGCAGCTCCGCATAAGGTATCCCATGACTGAGCTTCGTCCTGGTGCAGCAAGCCGCGCCGCGGCAGCCCAAGCTGTGTTTCAAGTGCTTGAGCACCAACGCTCGTTAAGCACTGCGTTGCCGGTGGCAGCGAGTAAACTTTCTGCGCGCGATCGTGGCATGGCTCAAGCTCTCGCATACGGTGTTTTGCGGCATCTACCGCAGCTTAACTTTATGCTAAGTAAGCTGCTTACCAAGCCTCTCAAAGGTGAATTACTAATCTTAAACTCACTATTGTTAGTGGGCGCTTACCAACTTGCCTACATGGGCGCAGCCTCGCATGCCGCGGTATCCGCCACCGTTGATGCTGCTATTACTTTAGGTCGTAATCGGCAAAAAGGCTTAGTCAACGGTGTCTTGCGTAACCTGCAACGGCAACAGTCTGAGTTACTAGAACAAATTGCCGCCCGCGCCGAGTTAGCCCATGGCCATCCTCGCTGGCTGGCTGAACTTATTCAACATGCTTACCCACAACACGCAGAAGCTATTTTGGCGGCCAATAATCAGCAAGCGCCCATGTGGCTTCGTGTCAACCAACAGCATCACACGCGCGAGCAGTATCTGGCATTATTAGCTGACGCTGGCTTAGCGGCAGCCTCTGATAGCCCACTAGCTTCGGCAATTCGCCTAGAGCAGCCGGTAGATGTGCAGCAGCTTCCGGGCTTCGCGCAGGGCTGGGTTTCGGTACAAGATGTTGCTGCGCAGCATGCAGCTAGCCTGTTACAACCTCAACCCCATGAACGCATTCTAGATTGCTGTGCAGCTCCTGGTGGTAAAACTGCTCACCTATTAGAGACAGCTCCTACGGCCGCGGTCTTGGCATTAGATGCCGATGCCCAACGCTTGCAACGGGTGCATGACAATTTGGCGCGTTTACAATTAACAGCCGTTGTGAAACAAGGTGATGCTACTAGTGCCGACTGGTGGGATGGTCAACTGTTTGACCGGATTTTACTTGATGCCCCCTGCTCTGCCACGGGCGTGATTCGTCGTCATCCTGATATCAAATGGCTACGCCGCGCGAATGACATTTGCGCCCTAGCTGAATTACAGGCAAGGATTCTTGATAACCTCTGGCCAATGTTAAAGCCAGGCGGTACCCTAGTTTATGCAACCTGCTCAGTGTTACCTGCAGAAAACAAACAACAAATAGCAGCATTTTTGACGCGCCATGCGGATGCCAAACAAATAGCTATAGGGCCTGGTACCGAACTTGATTGGCAGTGGCTTCCGGGTGAGCAACATGGCGATGGTTTCTATTATGCAAAACTGGAAAAACGCACATGAAAATAATCATCCTCGGTGGCGGTCAAGTAGGCGGTACACTAGCAGAAAACCTAGTGGGCGAAGACAATGATATTACCGTGGTTGACTCAGATATTGGGCGTTTAAATTACTTATCAGAATTGCATGATATTCGCACCATAGAGGGCTATGCTTCGCATCCTCGGACGCTACGCCAAGCCGGCTGCGAAGATGCTGACATGCTGATTGCGGTAACGCCAAGCGATGAAACCAACATGCTGGCATGTCAGATTGCCTACACCCTTTACAAGACTCCCAAACGCATCGCGCGCATTCGCTCAGAAGAATACAGCGATTACAAAGATAAGCTTTTTCATAAAGATGACATCCCTGTTGATCACCTCATTTCACCAGAACAAGAAGTGACCGACTACATCAAGCTGCTGGTGGATTACCCTGGCGCTTTGCAGGTGATGGAGTTTGCTGGCGGGCGCGCCAGCCTGGTGGCAGTACGAGCCTATTACGGTGGCAAGTTAGTTGGCCATGCTATTTCTACTTTGAAAGACCATATGCCTAATGTCGAAACCCGAGTCGCGGCAATTTTCCGGCAAGGGCAAGCTATCAAGCCGATGGGAACAACCATCATTGAAGCCGGCGACGAAGTTTTCTTTATTGCCGATACCAGGTATGTCCGCATGGTTATGGAAGAAATGCAGAAGCTTGAGCATCAGTATCGCCGCGTCATGATTGCCGGAGGCGGTAACATAGGTGCTGGATTGGCGCGCCGTCTGGAAGAGAATCACCATGTAAAACTCATTGAGCGCAACCGAGATCGTGCCCTCATGCTCAATGAAAGCCTGCAAAACACCACCATTCTTGAAGGTGATGCATCAGATCAACGGCTACTGATTGAAGAGCATATTGAAGATATGGACGTGTTTATTGCCGTTACCAATGATGACGAAGCTAATATCATGTCCGCCATGCTTGCAAAGAAAATGGGCGCGAAAAAAACCATGGTGTTAATTCAGCGCCAGGCCTACGTCGATCTGGTGCAAGATAACGTCATAGACATTGCGATATCTCCGCAACGAGCGACTATTTCGGCACTACTATCACTGATTCGTAAAGGTGATATTGTTAATGCCTATTCACTGCGTAAAGGTGCAGCTGAGGCTATTGAGGCGATCGCTCATGGCGACGAAAACACCTCTAAAGTTATCGGTAAAACCATCAGCGAAATTAAGCTGCCTCCGGGCACCACCATAGGTGCTGTCGTGCGCGGCAATGAAGTGCTTATTGCTCACGACGACACAGTCTTACAAGCCGATGACCACGTTATTTTGTTCTTGGTAGATAAAAAGTACATTCGCGAAGTGGAACGCTTATTCCAACCTAGTGCGTTATTCTTTTAGGGCCTAGTTCAGGCCCTATTGCTAGCTGCGCCAGAATGTTGGGGTGAGTAACACTAAGATGGTAAAAACCTCTAAGCGCCCAAATAACATGGCAATCACCAATAGCCACTTGGCCGCGTCCGGGATATCAGCGTAATTAGCTGCCACCTCACCTAAACCTGGCCCTAAGTTATTCAAACAGGCTGCGGTAGCCGAAAAGGCTGTCACATCATCTAAACCCGTTGCCAGCAAGCCGAGCATGATGACCACAAAAACCAAGGCGTAGGCGGCAAAGAAACCCCACACTGCCTCAACCACTCGTTGCGGCATAATGCGCTTACCTAGCTTAACGGAATAGACCCCAGCTGGATGTACTAAGCGGTTGAGTTCACGCACCCCTTGCCGAAACAGCAACATCACCCGCACCACTTTTAAACCACCCGCTGTTGAGCTGGCGCAGCCACCGATAAAGCTGGCAAAGATAAGCAAAATAGGTAAAAACAACGGCCAAGACGAAAAGTCTGTGGTCGCAAAGCCGGCGGTGGTGCTAATTGAAACTGCCTGGAACATCGCTTGATTAAAAGCTTCTTCGGTCGACGAAAACAGGTCGTGTACCAGCACCGTGAGAAAGACTAGAATAATTAACGCGACCTGAATCAACACGAACGCCCGTGCTTCAGGGTCACGGAAATACCCAGTAATTGAACGCCCTGTTATGGCCGCATAATGCAC
>Ga0075011_10000323_pt1 | contig 25403 bp, 23 predicted proteins | sample TARM_MetaG_T_14_FD_72354 | JGI IMG/M metagenome (GOLD analysis project Ga0075011, IMG submission 72354) | Freshwater microbial communities from Pennsylvania, USA, analyzing microbe dynamics in response to fracking - TARM_MetaG_T_14 | ecosystem: Environmental > Aquatic > Freshwater > River... | reverse complement strand
ACCAGCACAGTGCCGACTAACAACAAAAGATATTCGGTCATAGTTATATAATATTTAAATTCCGATGAATGTATTATCCTGCTTTGCGAAGCCAATAACAACCAACGAAAGCTAAGGTTTTCAGTTGGCGAACGAAATTTAATCCGTTCTTTCAGTTGTTGTTGAACTTCCTTCTATTTAAAGCGTAGAAGACATATTATCGAATTGTTTATGATGATGATTCTGTCGAAGAGGGAGTTATTGTGACCATAAGCGGTATATCAGCTTATGGATTTCCAACGACAAACATACCATGTAGATTCGCTTTTAATCGACTTTCAAGCAGGTAGTTATGCTAAATAAAATCAGTCAGTTTTTTAAGTTTTTGGTCCAAGTTAATCCGAACACCAATCAGGAAGTGGATGGTATCGTTAATGCGGTGGGAGGATTGCCGAACATTGTTCATTCCGGAGCATGTGCCACCCGCCTAAGACTGCAACTCAATGATGCTGACCTAGTCGATTCACAATACTTAAAATCCAATGGTGCATTCGGTGTCGTACGTTTAGACAAAAACAATGTGCAAATAATCTATGGTATGAAAGCCAATAGTTACGCACAGGAAATAGATAGCCGGATGTAAGCAGTGCGGTGACTACTTATAATCACTCACCGAAAAACTCCGTAAGACGGCATCATAATCGCCGTCTTTTTCTTATCTATAAGACAATTATCGGTATTTTATCCCTGGCTTACAAAACCCGCAATTATGAATTGCAGTTACGATTAAAAAATATTGGCTAATGTTGCATATCGGTAACGTAATACCAATCTACATAAGTTTAACTGGAAGGAAATTGTTGGGCTTCAGACACAAAAAAAGACGTCCTAGGACGTCTTTTTTTTGGAATTTGGCTCCCCCTGCGGGACTCGAACCTGCGACATACGGATTAACAGTCCGCCGTTCTACCAACTGAACTAAGGGGGAATTGCTTAACGCGGAGCGGATGTTATCGAGACCGCCAATAAGTGTCAACCTTTGTTGTTATTTTTTCTTGGTTTTTTATTAAAAAAAAAGGTTTACTTTTCTGTATCCCTTACCGTGTATAAGCTAGATTTACTTATCCACCAAATTTGTGGATAAGTGTGTTGATGAATCTTTAGCAACCTAAAACGGGAATGTTTCTTACGTTAAAACTCTAAATGTAATCGATTTCTTTTTGGGTTTAATTTGTTGTTATTATTGGTTTTTTCTATGTTATCCACGGTTTTTTCTAACGGTTTGGAATGGCACGACAAATGTCAGGGATATGTCAATTTATAAAAAATTGGGGAAAACCAGTGGATTAAAAGTTAGGGGATTTTGCAGGATAGATCCGAGTGGGGCAGCGATATTAGCAAAGATATTTGTTGGATGCTAACACTATTTTTCGTTGATTACTGATCTGAAACACAAGTTTGATTATGTAACTTACATGCCTTGCATTGGTGTTATTTTAACAATCAAGTAGCACAACTGATTTAACACGGTAGTGAGCTAACATCAGAGCGTTTTTTACCGTTGAAGATGAGTAATTATCACTTGCAAGGCGATATTGCGAACAGCGACAATACTAAAGTTAGTTATGAATGGTGAGAGAGCACATGAGCAAGGCATTTGAATTAGTTTCAGAATATAGCCCGTCGGGCGATCAGCCTAAGGCGATAGAGCAACTTCTTGAAGGGATTGATTCCGGACTGGCTCATCAGACATTATTGGGTGTAACTGGTTCGGGGAAAACCTTCACTCTGGCTAACGTTATTGCGCAGTCTCAGCGGCCCACAATACTTCTGGCGCCGAACAAAACCCTTGCGGCACAGCTTTATGGTGAAATGAAAGCCTTCTTTCCTCATAACGCGGTTGAGTATTTTGTTTCTTATTATGATTACTACCAACCAGAAGCCTATGTGCCAACGACGGACACTTTTATTGAGAAAGATTCATCTGTAAACGCCCATATCGAACAAATGCGCTTATCGGCCACTAAGGCGTTGTTGGAACGAAAAGACGCGATTATCGTTGCGTCTGTATCCGCTATTTATGGCTTGGGAGATCCTGATTCTTATCTGAAAATGATGCTTCACTTGCGCCGCGGGGATGTTATTGACCAGCGTGACATTATACGCCGACTGGCTGAGTTGCAATATTCGAGAAATGATGTGGCATTTGAGCGTGGCCAGTTTCGGGTTCGCGGAGAAGTCATTGACATTTTCCCGGCTGAATCCGAACAAGACGCTGTCCGCGTGGAAATGTTTGACGATGAAGTGGATTGTATCAGCATTTTTGATCCGCTGACCGGAGCCGTTAAAGATAGGGATCTTCCTCGCTTTACGGTTTACCCTAAAACACACTATGTGACCCCGCGTGAACGGATTCTTGAAGCGATAGAGAATATTAAATCAGAGCTTGAAACTCGTCGGCAATATTTGTTGGATAACAACAAGCTGCTAGAAGAACAGCGTATTACTCAGCGAACTCAGTTTGATATTGAGATGATGAATGAGCTGGGGTTTTGTTCAGGCATCGAAAACTATTCGCGCTTTCTCAGTGGCCGAAAAGAGGGTGAGCCGCCACCGACATTGTTTGACTACCTGCCTCATGACGGTTTGTTGGTGATTGATGAATCGCACGTTACGGTACCGCAAATTGGTGCCATGTTTAAAGGTGACCGTTCAAGAAAAGAAACGCTGGTGGAGTTCGGTTTTCGTTTACCGTCTGCTTTGGACAACAGACCATTAAAGTTTGAAGAATTTGAAGCGCTTGCACCACAAACCATCTTTGTGTCTGCCACTCCGGGAAATTATGAATTGGAAAAATCCGGTGATGAAGTGGCCGATCAGGTCGTTCGTCCGACAGGGCTGCTTGATCCTGAATTGGAAGTGCGCCCGGTAGCCACTCAGGTAGATGATTTATTATCAGAGGTGCGCATACGTTCAGCGAAAGATGAGCGAGTGCTAGTGACGACGTTAACGAAACGAATGGCTGAAGACCTTACAGAATACCTGCATGAGCATGGTGTTAAGGTTAGATATCTGCACTCAGATATTGATACCGTTGAGCGCGTTGAAATTATTCGTGATTTGCGTTTAGGTGAGTTTGATGTGTTGGTTGGGATCAACCTGTTACGAGAAGGTCTGGATATGCCTGAAGTATCTCTGGTCGCCATACTGGATGCTGATAAAGAAGGCTTCTTACGCTCTGAGCGTTCACTGATTCAGACAATCGGCCGGGCTGCCCGTAATATAGAAGGTAAAGCAATTCTGTATGCGGATTCGATTACCAAGTCGATGAAGAGAGCGATGGATGAGACAAATCGACGTCGTGAAAAGCAAAAGGCTTACAATGAAAAAATGGGTCTAACACCGCAAGCGTTGAAACGTAATATCAAAGATATCATGGAAATTGGAGATATTGCTAAAGGACGTAAGCAGAAATCGACCAAAGTCATTCCACTGGCGAAAGTTGCGGAAGATGCTGCAAATTATGGTTCGCTGACACCACAGCAACTAGAAAAAGAAATCAGTAAACTGGAGGGGCAGATGTACAAATATGCACAGGACCTCGAGTTTGAACTGGCAGCTAAAACTCGGGATAAAATTGAAGATTTAAGGAAGCAATTCATTACCAACAGTTAAAAAAATAGCCAATAGAAACACTCTATTGGCTTTAATTTTGTGAATATTGTATTCACTAACAACGTCAGTTGGCTAGGTGACCCGTTAGGGTCTTCTAATATAAAGCATTTATCGTGCCAGGTTTACATAACCATTTCTGTGCAAAAAAGCAGCAAAAGTGAGTGATTTTTGGTTGTGTTATTTGCATATTGCAACTTCTAATGCAATTATGAAGCAAAATGCAAATGAATATAATGGCTAGGTTATGCAACTCAACTACTCTTCTCAAAAAGCGAAATATCTGCTGATGGTTGAAGATACAGCGTCAGTCGCAGCGCTATATCGCTCTTATCTCACCCCCTTAGAGATAGACATTAATATCGTTGGTACCGGACGTGATGCGATTGACAGTATTGCTCACAGGGAGCCAGATCTTATTCTGTTAGATCTGCGTTTACCCGATATGACGGGTATGGATGTACTTCACGCGGTAAAGCAGCAATCACCGGATGTACCGGTTATTTTTATGACCGCGCATGGCTCAATTGATACAGCGGTAGAAGCAATGCGCCACGGAGCACAGGACTTCTTAATTAAGCCATGTGAAGCCGATCGTTTACGCGTCACCGTGAACAATGCAATGAGGAAAGCCATTAAACTTAAAAATGATAGTGATGGTAATAATAGTCAGAATTATCAGGGGTTTATTGGTAGTAGTCATACCATGCAGGCGGTTTATAGGACGATAGACTCTGCGGCTAGTAGTAAAGCCAGTATCTTTATTACTGGTGAAAGTGGTACAGGGAAAGAAGTATGCGCTGAAGCCATTCATGCTGCGAGCAAACGAGGAGATAAGCCTTTTATCGCCATTAACTGTGCCGCAATTCCTAAAGATCTGATAGAGAGTGAACTGTTCGGACACGTGAAAGGCGCGTTTACTGGCGCGGCTTCTGATCGTCAGGGGGCGGCAGAATTAGCTGACGGTGGCACACTTTTTCTCGATGAATTGTGCGAAATGGATCTAGATTTGCAAACAAAACTGCTGCGTTTTATTCAAACGGGTACGTTTCAGAAGGTAGGCTCTTCAAAAATGAAGAGTGTAGATGTACGTTTTGTTTGTGCGACTAACAGAGATCCATGGAAGGAAGTGGAAGAAGGGCGCTTCAGAGAAGATTTGTACTATCGCTTGTATGTGATTCCTTTGCACTTACCACCGCTACGTGAACGCGATGATGATGTGATAGAGATTGCTTACTCATTATTGGGTTACATGTCGAAAGAAGAAGGAAAAAGCTTCATTCGTCTTGCACCTGAAGTTGTTGAACGTTTTCAGCGCTATGAGTGGCCGGGGAATGTAAGGCAACTGCAAAACGTGTTACGTAATGTTGTGGTACTGAACCATGGACAAGAGATCACCCAGGACATGTTGCCGCCTCCATTAAATCAGTTGCCTAAAAAGCAATCTGTAGATGCTGAGGTGAAAGAGCCAATTTCGGTACACCAAATTTTTCCGTTATGGTTAACCGAAAAGCAGGCTATTGAGCAGGCAATTGAAGCATGTGATGGCAATATTCCTAAAGCAGCCGGGTATCTGGATGTTAGTCCATCGACACTGTATAGAAAATTGCAGACCTGGAACGAAAAAGAGAAAGAAAATTAATGGTATTCAGGCTTATCGCGATAGATGCGGTTTGTTTGAGTCGATAATAACCGCAAGAGGCCAGCAGCGAATTATGGATGTATTGAACCAAAGTAAACTTGATAAGTTAGCCCTGGAAATTGGTGAAGAAAATGTTCCACTATTAGTACAGATTTTTCTCGGTGAATTGGTTACGTACAAACAAAATTTACTCAGTGATACGCTGGAAGATAAGTCTAATTACCTCAAACAAATTAGCCATGCGTTGAAGAGCAGCGCGGCGAGTTTTGGCGCTGATAAGTTATGTGCAAAAGCGTTAGATCTGGATGCAAAAGCCAAACAGGGTGAAGGATTTGATGCAGAAGATGAAGCCGCTGCTATGGTTGATTTGTTGAATCAAACGCACGGCTTCTATCAGAAGTATACCAGTTAACGGTGGGCATTAGTTGCGTAATTGCTCTTCAATCACTTGCTGAAGTTTAGAGCGATCATGACGCCATTCGCGGTTTGGTGACGCTAGGTCGCGTGTTATACAGTTCCAGTGGTCGGCAATATCTTTGTGTTCTTTGGGGCCAATAATGACATCAATCTTGCGCATTTTACAGGCACGCTCACACCATTCGAGTTTTTGCTGCAGACTCATACGTCCGGCCGGGCCATATTCCGGAGACAGGTTCTCAATGAATATCAGCTTTGCCTGAGTATTTTGGGCGATAGCCTGAGCCAGTTTCGGTAACAATAATGGAGGCATGATACTGGTTAAAAAACTGCCCGGCCCAAGTATAATCGCATCTGCCTGAGCGACAGCAGTGACACCTTCCTGGGTTGCAGGAACTTCAGGATCCAGGTCGAGACGTAATAAGTCATCTTTCATCTCATCAACATCGGTTTCTCCGGTGACCCATTTGCCATTCAAAGCCAGAGCGGCCAGATCTGACGGGTGCTCAGACATGGGAATAATATTGACGTCTACTTTGAGCATATTACGAATGAGGTTTATTGCATCCAGAGGACGTACTGACAAATTATCCAGTGCGGTCAGCATCAAGTTGCCAAGATTATGCCCGTTGAGTTCTCCACTGCCTTTAAAGCGATATTCAAACATCATTGAACCGATAGAAGGGTCAGTAATAAGCTGATTGATACAGTTTCTCGTATCTCCCCAGGCGATCCCCCCCTGACAAGTACGTATTCTGCCAGTGGAGCCGCCGTTGTCTGTGGTGGTAACAATGCCGGTTGCATTTGAGCCAAAGTCTTTCAGTGCCGCTAGCATACGGCCTAATCCATGACCGCCGCCTATTGCGACGACTTTCTTATCTTGATGTAAATTCATAATTGCTTTGCTTGTGGATTATATTGCTTCAAATTTAATGTAATCAGTAGATATGTTATACATCTTTAGAGGTAAATTAAGATATAAGTAGTTTTTTGTTAGTCTGTTACTGGCAACCAGAGCGAATTTTGAGTATTTTACAAGGAGTAGTAGCTTAATTAGCTGCCGTAACTCCGAGCTTATAGTGCTAAGTCTATAATGATATGCAGAATAAGCCAGTGGCATACTGCCACCAGGGCATAATCGGAAATGTTTGTGCCTCCCGTGTTTGGAAAGGTGTTCCGTGGCGCAACAATTCGAAGATAAATTCCAGCGTAAATTTTATTATTTACGCTTGTCGGTTACCGACGTATGTAACTTTAAATGTACTTATTGCCTTCCTGATGGTTATAAACCTTCGGGGAATAAAAACTCGTCTTTTTTAACTCTTCCTGAAATCAACCGCGTGGTTAATGCGTTTACTGACTGCGGTACCTCGAAAATACGTATCACCGGTGGTGAGCCAAGCTTACGTAAAGACTTCACTGATATTATTCGCCTGGTGGCCGATAAACCCAGTATCAAAAAAATTGCGACCACAACCAACGGTTACCGAATGGAAAAAAGCGTCGCAGACTGGAAAGAGGCTGGGCTGACTCATATAAATGTCAGCGTTGACAGTCTGGATCCGCGTATGTTTTATCAGATTACTGGCGAAAACCGTTTTCATCAGGTTATGGCTGGTATCGATCGAGCGTTTGAAGTGGGTTATGAACAGGTTAAAGTCAATGTGGTATTGATGAAGGATCGCAACGCACATGAGCTTCCTCTGTTTTTAGAGTGGATAAAACATCGACCAATTCAATTACGCTTTATAGAGCTGATGCAGACCGGTGAGATGGACGAACTTTTCGCTAACCACCATGTTTCAGGCGTTGCAATACGTAATCAACTGATTGCCAATGGCTGGGTGTTAAAGGCTCGGGAGCACAATGACGGGCCTGCTCAGGTTTTTGTTCACGCCGATTACCAGGGTGAAATTGGCTTGATTATGCCGTATGAGAAAAACTTCTGTGAGAGTTGTAATCGCCTAAGAGTTTCAGCTCTCGGTAAACTGCATCTGTGCTTGTTTGGTGAGCAAGGCGTAGAGTTAAGAGATCTATTGCAAAGTGATACGCAGGAAAGCGAATTGATTGAGCGTATCCAGATGCAACTTCAGAATAAATCGGTGAGCCATTTCCTTCACGATGGGAATACAGGCATGACACCACATTTGGCTTCTATTGGCGGTTAGTCCAATAGCGATAGTACTTCAAACGCTCAGTTTGCGTTATCGGGTACAAAAATCAATCAAACAAATAACAATAGAATTAGGGTGAACAAATGGGTCACGCAGAGAGCAAATTTCAGCCTGCAAATATCGCAGTATTAACGGTTTCAGATACCAGAACTGAAGAAAACGATACATCAGGTCGTTACCTGGCGGAAAATCTTCAGGAAGCAGGACATAAACTGGCCGATAAGCAGATCGTTATTGATGATATGTATAAAATTCGCGCGGTTGTTTCACAGTGGATTGCAGATGAAAATGTTCAGGCTGTAATGATCACCGGTGGAACGGGCTTTACATCACGTGATAGCACACCTGAAGCGTTAAAACCTCTGTTCGATAAAGAAGTTGAAGGGTTTGGTGAGTTGTTCCGTATGGTTTCGTATGAAGAAATTGGTACATCAACTATCCAGTCGCGTGCAGTGGCTGGGTTTGCTAACCACACGGTTATTTTCGCAATGCCGGGGTCAACCGGAGCCTGCCGTACCGGTTGGACCAAGATCATTAAGCAACAGTTAGATGCCAGCCATCGTCCTTGTAACTTTATGCCGCATTTGTAAGAGCAAGTAATGACACAATTTACTCATATTAATGCTTCTGGTGAAGCGAACATGGTCGATGTTTCCGCGAAAGCGGAAACAGTGAGAGAAGCGAGAGCCGAGGCGTTTGTTCATATGGCGCCTGAAACCTTGCAACTGATTGTTTCTGGTAAACACAACAAAGGGGACGTTTTTGCCACTGCGCGGATTGCTGGCATTCAGGCGGCGAAAAAAACCTGGGATCTCATTCCGCTGTGTCATCCGCTGTTGTTATCAAAAGTCGAAGTACAGCTCGAAGCTATCGAAACGGAAAACAAGGTACGTATTGAATCTGTGTGTAAGTTAGCGGGTAAAACTGGTGTTGAGATGGAGGCGTTGACAGCAGCATCAGTCGCGGCTTTAACCATCTACGATATGTGTAAAGCTGTGCAGAAAGATATGGTTATTGAAAATGTACGTCTGCTTGAAAAGACCGGTGGCAAGTCAGGGCATTTTAAGGTTGAAGCATGATTAATGTACTTTTTTTTGCGCAGACGCGCGAGTTGGTTGACTGTGACTGTATAACCGTGGAACAAGCGTTTCCCACGGTTGAAGCGCTGCGTGCGCATTTAGCAGGTCAATCGGATAAATGGGCACTGGCGTTAGAGCCAGGCAAGCTGTTGGCAGCGGTGAATCAATCCATCGTACCGATGGATACTCAGTTAAATGATGGCGATGAAGTTGCCTTTTTTCCACCTGTAACCGGAGGCTGATATGCAGGCTTATGTTTCTGTACAGACAGAGGACTTCTCAGTCGCTGAAGAATATCAGTTGCTCGCTGATGGCACAGACGCGGGCGCAGTAGTGACTTTTATCGGTAAAGTCCGGGACATGAATTTAGGAGATCATGTCACAGGGTTACACCTGGAACATTATCCGGGGATGACAGAAAAGTCTCTGAACGAAATTTGCGCAGAAGCGCAGTCTCGCTGGCCGTTATTACAGTTACGTTTGATTCATCGGATCGGCGATCTGGATATTGGCGATCAAGTTGTATTTGTTGGCGTAAGTAGTGCTCACCGTTCAGCGTCTTTTGAGGCGTGTGAATTTGTTATGGATTACCTCAAAACCAAAGCACCTTTCTGGAAAAAAGAGCGGACAACACAAGGTCCTCGCTGGATTGATTCACGGGAATCCGATCAAAAAGCAGCTATGCGCTGGCACAGCGACGATCATCTTTAAAGATTGAACAATGGCCACTCCGATTGGAGTTGGCCGAGTACGTGAACTCGCCCGCGCTGGTGGTTTTTTCCGAACATCAGCGCTTTGTCCGCGACATTAACAAATTGGTTGATGCTCATACCTTGCGGAATAACAGAGTAGTGCTTAAGACCTACAGTCAATGTAAGATGATCTAAATCAGTCAGATATTGCAGTGGTGTTTATGTTGTGCCATTTGGTATCTGCCCCTCCAGACTTCCACCTCCCCAGACTTCTACGTAAAAACCGTCCCTGTTAACTAAAAAGATTAGTTCAGACTGTCCCGGTTAATGTTGTTGAATCGCTTAATTTCGTGAAAATGCCCGATTATGCAACAGTTTCTTACTATTTGAATTTGCGTACTAATGCAGCTGTGAGCAGCAAAGAAGAGTCGATAGGTTATGCCGATGAAAATAATTGTCACAATCCATTTAGTAAAATCAAGAAATTAGTCGACACTTAAAGTATGTCCATACAGACACTTTAAGGTGCAGGGCGTGACTTAGAGCTTGAGCAACGAGCTCTGTTCATAAAAATAAGTGTAGGAATCCAGTTCCTTATAAACATCTTTGCCACCCTATAGGAATTAAGGAGATCAGCATGGAGTCATTAAAAGTAAAAGATTACATGACGGTAAAAGCGGTGACTTTTACGCCCGAGATGTCGTTGACTGCTGCATTAAACAAAGTGATGCGCTCAGAGCACCTTGGCGGACCTGTGATTGACGACAAAGAGCGTGTGATTGGCTTTCTCTCTGAGCAGGATTTACTCGATAAACTGGTTAAAGTGAGCTATTTCTGTCAGGACACTCATAATGTCAGTGATTGCATGTATCGGGAAGTGCTGTCCGTATCCCCAGAAATGTCGATTATTGAATTAGCAGATTTAATGAAAGTCGGCAAACCGAAAGTATACCCGGTGGTCGATAATGGAAAGCTAGTCGGTATTATTAGCCGTAAAGATGTGTTGCGTGCGATTGGTAAGAGTCTGGATAATTGCTTTAAACACCCAGTTTAACTCCTTCAACGTCGAGAAGCTTTTTAGACTTGAAATGGTGATTTAGATCCCTTTATTGTGAAAATGTTGTATTCGTTGCTTTTTATAATGTGACTAAGATCACCTTAAGTTATGTGTCGCTAAGATAAAGTTAGCGATGTACCCAATTATATTTATTAGCTGAATAAAGCAACGTGAAGGAGCAATCTATGTCGCAAGCAGTTTTCCATCTTGGCGTGACCGAAGCGGATTTAAATGGTGCCACTCTGGCTATTATTCCTGGCGATCCAGCGCGTGTTCAAAAAATTGCAGAGTTGATGGACAACCCTGTATTTCTCGCCAGTCATCGTGAATACACACTTTATCGTGCGGAGCTTGATGGCAAATCTGTGGTTGTGTGTTCAACCGGGATCGGTGGCCCTTCAACCTCTATCGCAGTAGAAGAACTTGCTCAGCTTGGTGTGCGTAGCTTCTTGCGCGTTGGTACCACTGGTGCAATTCAACCTCACGTTAACGTTGGTGATATGATTGTCACTACCGGCTCTGTTCGTCTGGACGGTGCCAGCTTGCATTTTGCACCAATGGAATTCCCAGCGGTACCTGATTTTGATGTTGCTATTGCAATGAAACAAGCCGCTGAAGAAAGTGGCGCTGCGGTACACATGGGCATTACCGCTTCAAGTGATACTTTCTATCCAGGTCAGGAACGTTATGATACATACACAGGTCGTGTGGTTAAACGTTTCCAGGGTTCGATGCAGGAGTGGCAAGATATGGGCGTGCTGAATTTTGAAATGGAATCAGCAACCTTACTGACTATGTGTGCCAGCTCTGGTCTGAAAGCTGGTTGTGTGGCAGGGGTGATTATTAACCGTACCCAAAAAGAAATTCCTGATCACGCAACACTAAAAGAGACGGAAGCCCGTTCAATTAAAGTGGTGGTGGAAGCTGCTCGTAAAATGCTCTGATTGAATGAACTGATTGATTGTTGAAAATGCCGCCCTTAATTTGTTTTATAACAATAGGGGCGGCATTTTTATGTTAAGCCACCACCAATTTGGGAAGTGGAATATACAGGCTCTCACTGATGTCTGCCAGCATCTGATCATAGACATGAGCGATACTTAGAGAAACATCTGACGTCAGCTGATACAGCTCTTGCTGACTGATTTCAAATGACGGATTCTCATGGATCTCAGTCAAAATATGCATCGCTTTTGAGCAAGCGGGAGACGCAATTGAGAGCGGACTAATCAAGGCTAGCTGATTGAGTTTACGCCGCGTTAAGTCGCAATAGTGACGTAGGCGTGACGCGCCATCTTGAGTATGCATATCTTCAATTGAAATACGTAACTGCGTAAGCGTATCCATCGAGTCAATCACCTGTTGCCAGTTTATATGATACTCGTTACTTAAATCTTCACGGCTCGATTCTACCAGCCATGCCAGCATCACTTCATCCATTAAGAACATGCAGTGTCGGATTGCTTTACCGTGCATCATCTGGTTGCGCGCAACAGTACGTTTTTCCCAGTTATTCATTAGCGCTTTCAGCTTTAGTTGTAACACGCGGTACATAGGTTTGTTATCAAAGCTCGCGGTTGAAATGAGGTGATTGGACTTCTCGTGTAATAAATCCTGTAAATGACTGAGTTCAGCCTGGCGTTTTTCGCCAAACATTAACGAGTGATGGGTTGCATTACGATGCTGTCTGCTAAGATAAAGCAGCTGTCGTAAATCGATCAGAAGCTCGTATTTGCGTTGTAACGTCGATTCTTTCTGTTTTGAATACAAGAACATCAAACCAAGTATGCTGATAGATATCAGCATCGAAATAATGACAAACATAACCAACTCCTTGTTGTTTCCTTACGAATTGAAATTACAGGTTTTAGCGTAGAGTTGTTATTGGGCTGTAACGGCAATTGGCTGAGGAAGATTATTGTCGTATCAACAATGGTGCAGATTTAATGCCAGAAGTTAAACTTAATAAAATCAATGGGTTGTAATAATAATAGGTAAGAAATTGCACTAATTAAGTGCGAATTGAACTAAAAGTGTGAGCTGGTTCATAAAAAAAGCCCCGCAGCATAAGACTGCAGGGCTTCTAAAAAGTGTTGGATTACCAGTTACATCACACGCATACCAGGCTGAGCGCCCTCATGCGGTTCAAGAATCCAAAGCTCACTGCCACCAGGGCCAGCAGCCAAAATCATACCTTCCGACATACCAAATTTCATCTTACGTGGTTTAAGGTTAGCAACCACAACAGTATGTTTACCTACAAGATCTTCAGGCTTGTAAGCGGCTTTAATACCAGAGAATACCTGACGCATTTCTCCGCCAATATCCAACTGGAATTTCAGAAGCTTATCGGCTTTTGGCACGGCTTCGCATGAAACGATTTTAGCGATACGCAGATCTACTTTAGCAAAATCATCGAATTCTATTTCGTCTGCAATGGGGTCTTTGCTTAATTCTGTTTCGTTTTTAGCGGCTTCCGCTTTTTCTTTGGCTGCCATTTCGGCCGCTGCATCTTCTTTTGATGCTTCAATCATCGCTTCGATTTTCTTCGGATCAATACGATTGAACAGCGCTTTAAATTTGGTGATTTCATGACCAGTTAGCGGGGTGGCAATGCCTTCCCAGGTCAGTTCCTGATTCAGGAATGCTTCAGTACGAGCTGCAAGCTCCGGCATAACCGGTTTCAGGTAAGTCATCAGAACGCGGAACAGGTTAATACCGACAGAACAGATATCTTGTAGCTCCTGGTCTTTACCTTCTTCTTTAGCGATAACCCAAGGCGCTTTTTCATCTACGTACTGGTTCGCTTTATCAGCCAGTGCGGTGATTTCACGAATAGCACGGCCAAATTCACGAGTTTCAAACAATTCCGCAATGCGATCAGATGCAGCAACAAACTCGTTGTACAGTTCCGGCTCGGCAAAAGTCTCTGCCAGTTTGCCCTCAAAGCGTTTGGTGATAAAACCAGCGTTACGCGAAGCCAAGTTTACAATCTTGTTGACCACATCAGCATTGACACGCTGAGTGAAATCTTCAAGGTTTAAATCCAGATCATCGATTCGGCTGTTCAGCTTAGCAGCGTAGTAGTAACGCAGACACTCTGGGTCTAAATACTCAAGGTAAGTGCTTGCTTTGATGAAAGTCCCTTTGGATTTTGACATCTTCGCGCCATTGACAGTGACATAGCCGTGAACGTAAACGTTGTTTGGTTTACGGAAACCGGAACCTTCTAGCATTGCCGGCCAGAACAGGCTGTGGAAGTAAACAATGTCTTTCCCGATGAAGTGATACAGCTCTGCTGTGCTGTCTTTTTTCCAGTATTCATCGAAATCCAAATCATCACGTTTGTCACACAAGTTTTTAAATGAACCCATGTAACCGATAGGTGCATCTAGCCAGACGTAGAAAAACTTATTTTTTTCGCCTGGGATTTCAAAGCCGAAATATGGTGCATCACGTGAGATATCCCATTGTTGCAAGCCTGACTCGAACCATTCCTGCATTTTGTTTGCTGTTTCTGCCTGAAGGGAGCCAGAGCGGGTCCACTCTTTTAGCATGCTTTCAAACTGAGGCAAATCGAAGAAGAAGTGCTCTGAGTCTTTCATAACAGGTGTCGAACCTGAAACGGCTGATTTCGGGTTAATCAGTTCTGTCGGGCTGTAAGTTTCGCCACACGCATCACAGTTGTCACCGTACTGATCTTCAGACTTACACTTCGGACAGGTACCTTTTACGAAACGGTCTGGCAGAAACATTTCTTTCTCAGGGTCAAACAACTGAGAAATCGTGCGGCTGGAGATAAAACCGTTCTTCTTAAGTTCTAAATAGATATGAGAAGCCAGTTCACGGTTTTCTTCAGAGTGTGTGCTGTGGTAATTATCAAAGCTGATATCAAAGCCAGCGAAGTCTTTTTGGTGCTCTTCGCTCACAGCAGCGATCATCTCTTCTGGTGTGATACCCATCTGTTGCGCTTTCAGCATGATTGGCGTGCCGTGAGCGTCGTCTGCACAGATGAAGTTAACCGTGTTGCCGCGTAAACGCTGGTAGCGAACCCAGATGTCAGCCTGAATGTGTTCAAGCATATGACCTAAGTGGATCGAACCGTTAGCGTAAGGAAGGGCACAAGTTACCAGTAGTTTCCTAGAGTTAGAGAGTCTTGGATCGTTTGCCATACTTAATATTCGCTTTGTTAATAGGTATAAAAATTTTGATGGGTAATACTACCCCATGCGTTAACTAACGCCAAGGTATCAAAGGTGTGATTGCCTTAGTTTTTTCAGGGTTCTTCGTAAGCCCGGCTAGTGGTAGCATAAGGCATACAAGGAGGACCTATGCGTCAATTCAGTTCTAAACAAGATTTTTGTGATTGGTTAAACCAGTTTCACCACCCTTCGTTGATCGAAGAGTGGGCGTCACAACCTGATGTTGTTTCAGTGGAAGCACAAAGCTTCAACATCACTTTTCCTTTCGCTGCTCATCAGCTAAAGCAGGCGCTTTCTGACTGGATTTCTTCTGAGCAGAGCTCAGGTAATGTCCCAGCTTTTGAATTCGAGATTATAGTTAAGCCCAAAGCACTGGAAACTCATGTAGCCAGCGAGATTCGTGGGGTAAAAAATATCATCGCCGTCACCTCTGCTAAAGGTGGGGTGGGCAAATCGACAACCTCAGTAAACCTGGCGTTGGCTATTGCCAAGAGTGGTGCAAAAGTGGGGCTGCTGGACGCGGACATTTATGGTCCTTCTGTTCCGATGATGTTAGGTCAGGTGGAGACGAAGCCGGAAGTTCGTGATAACAAATGGATGCAGCCAGTGCAGGCGCATGGCATATATACGCACTCTATTGGTTATTTGGTGGATCAGGCGGATGCCGCAATCTGGCGCGGTCCAATGGCTTCAAAAGCGCTCAGTCAGTTACTATCAGAAACAGAGTGGCCAGATTTGGACTATTTGGTTATTGATATGCCGCCGGGCACGGGAGACATTCAGTTGACGTTATCACAACAGATACCTGTTACTGGCGCGTTGATTGTTACCACGCCTCAGGATCTTGCTCTGGCAGATGCACGTAAAGGTGCGGCTATGTTTGAGAAAGTGAATGTACCTGTGGTTGGCATGATCGAAAACATGAGTTATCACATTTGTAGCCATTGTGGTGAGAAAGAACACATCTTTGGTAGCGGCGGAGCGGAGTCGTTAGCTCAGGAGTTTGGTTTGTCACTGTTGGCACAGATTCCATTACATATCTCAATGCGTGAAGATATTGATGCAGGGACGCCAACGGTCGCTTCTCGCCCGGAAAGCGAGCACACCATGGCATACCTGGCATTAGCTGAGCGTGTTTGCTCATCCATGTATTGGCAGGGTAAAGCAAAACCTGAATCTATCCTGTTTACCATGGTTGAGTAATTTTTCGCAGTTTGATGCGATTTTAAATAGAGCCAGAGTGAATGTAATCGTTTACTCTGGCTTTTTATTGTTCAATGTCAGAAATTACTGGCAATTAACATCAATGCAAACTGGTATAACCCTGTCGAACTCCCTATAATCAGCCCGTTTATTCATTCTTCCATCTACACGTATCGGGTGCACATACATGTCTGATAATAATCAATGCGTCATAGTCGGTATCGCTGGCGCTTCAGCTTCTGGTAAAAGCCTAATCGCGAGTACCATTTATAATGAACTGCGTGCCAAGGTAGGCGACCATCAAATTGGTGTGATTACAGAAGATTGCTATTACAAAGACCAAAGTCACCTGAGCATGGAAGAGCGGGTAAAAACGAACTATGATCACCCAAGCGCACTGGATCATGATTTGCTGTGTGAACATCTGCAACAACTGATGAACGGTGAAGCGGTAGAAGTGCCGGAATACTCTTACTCTGAGCATACCCGTACTGATAGCACGATGACCATGACACCGAAAAAGGTCATTATTCTGGAAGGTATTCTTCTTCTTACCGATCCGCGTTTGCGTGATTTGATGCAGGTGACGGTATTCATGGATACGCCGCTGGATATCTGTCTGCTTCGCCGTGTTAAGCGTGATGTGGAAGATCGTGGTCGTACAATGGATTCCGTGCTGAAACAGTATCAAAAGACGGTCCGCCCTATGTTTATGCAGTTTATTGAGCCGTCAAAACAGTATGCCGATATCATTGTTCCGCGTGGTGGCAAAAACCGTATCGCTATCGATGTGCTGAAAGCACATATCGCAAAATTGCTAAAATCGTAATTTTAACCGATTCTTAGCATAGCTAGCTTTATTTTCTTTATGAAAAGTGGCACTTTAAGTGTCACTTTTTTTATATCTAACGCATTGATTAACTAGTTGAAAAACATATTTAATTGATGGTATTGATGTTCTCAGGCAAGGAAAAAACAGATGAAAAAACTGTTGCTCTTGATTGTTGCTGTTATCGTCGTCATTGTTGGTGCGGCCACAGCGCTCGTTCTATTTGTCAATCCCAACCAGTTTAAACCGCTGATTGTGGAACAGGTTAAGAAGCAGACCGGTTTAGATTTGGTCATTGAAGGGGATATTGGCTGGCAATTTTTCCCTTCTATTGGCTTTGATATTGGCAAAACGGAACTGAAGAATCCACAAGGGTTTACCAGCCCAAACATGTTTAAAGTCGACAGTGTCGGGGTTGATGTGTCAGTGATGCCGTTGTTCGACAAACAGCTGAAAATTGGCAATGTTCAATTGGATGGCGCAGAGATCAACCTCGAAACCCTCAAAGATGGCCGCTCAAATTTAGATAGTTTAGCCAAAGCACAAACTGAACCGGCAAGCACGACTGAAGCGAACTCTGGATCTCCAGACAACTCAGCGTCGTCTCCGCAGGCGACGGATGCAGAGCAGTGGTCCATTAACTTGGCTGGCGTCACCATTAATAATGCCCGGTTAGATATTGAAGATAAAAAAGCGGCGACCTCGACCAAGCTTTATGACGTCCAACTGAATGTGAGCGAGTTTGCAGCAGAGCAGTGGACAGCGGTGAGCTTTGCCGCTAAGGGCAGTAATAATCAGCAACAGTTTGCTGCATCAGGTAACGCAGACGTTAAGCTTTCTGGAGACTTCAAGCAGTATGCTCTGCGTAATATTGAGGTAGATGCAAGCTTCAGTGACCCGACGAATGATATTGAATCGGCTAAGCTGACGCTGGAAACATTCGAGTTTGATAAAGCTAACGCATTGAGCTTTTCTGTCACCGGCAAAGCCGCTGATATGGATATTGACGCTAAAGGTAGTGCTTCGCTGATGGTTAATAAGGCGATTTCTAACCTGGCTGTGAATGATTTCAATTTAGAATCAACCTTAAACGGAAGCGCTTTGCCACAGTCACCAATGAAGGTGACAATGAAATCCGATATTGCCTTTGATGTGAACAACAATACGCTTAGTCTGGTACTGGCGAAGCTAACGGCGAATGCTTTGCAGTTTGATGGTGAGCTGAATGTCGCTTTAGCTGATATTCCGAAAGTTCGCTTTAGTCTGCATAGTCCAAATATTGATGCGGATGAGTTCCTTGGCCTGGAAAGCGCCCAGTCGTCAGAGAGCAGTGATGCACCTTCATCTTCTGAGCAGACAGCAGCAGGCAACGAGAGTTCGACTAAAGACGTGGAGCCGGATCTATCAGCGTTACAAACTCTGGATGTTGCCGGGAATGTCACAATTGATAAGTTCAAAGCAAGCAATGCTCGGATGCAGGATGTGAAAGCGGATATCGTGATCAACCGTGGACTGGTGACACTGAAATCTTTCACTGCCAACTTGTATCAGGGTTCGGTGAGTGCGTCCGCTCAGTTGGATGGTCGCAAGACCCCTGCCACTTATACGATTCAAAAATCGATTAAAGGGGTGAAGGTTCAACCGCTGCTTGCAGATGTTACCGGCAATGATCAGCTTGAAGGGACTGGTAATATTGACGTTAGCGCTCAGGGTAAAAGCCTGACACCGGATGGTATCCAGAAGAATTTAGTTGGTAAAGCCATTGTTCGTTTTGATGATGGTGCAGTGAATGGTATCAACATCGCCCATATGCTGCGTACTAATTACGCCAAGGTGATCGGTGGTGATGTTACCAAGGCAGATCAGGTTAAGAAAACCGACTTCACGGCAATGACCGCCACGCTTAATATCGACAAAGGTAACGTGTCTACCAACGATTTGATGATGCAGTCACCGGCTTTGCGTATTCGTGGCCAGGGTAAAGCGAACTATTTAGATCAGACGGTTGATTTCACTGTCAGCACTTCCGTGGTGGGTTCGCTAAAAGGTCAGGGAGGTAAGGATATTGATGAACTCAAAGATGTTACCGTACCGATTAATGTTTCTGGCTCATGGGCTGACCCTAAATACAAAATTGTCTTTGATGATGTTTTGAAACAGAAAGCGAAAAAAGAAGTGGATCGTGGTATCGAAAAACTGAGCGATAAAATTAAAGACGAAGATACTAAGAAAGCCGTGGATAGTTTACTGAAAGGTCTGTTTAATTAATGGTTTTCTGACCTTTCCTTGGCCACTGTCCCTTGGTCACAACTTGTATATGGGCATTGTTTTCAGTCCTCCCCCTTAAATGAAGAAGCTAAAGAGATTAACTTCACTATTTCAAGGGGGAGTTAGAGGGGGTTGATCTTAATAAGTCCCGGAGAATCACCCCTCCCGGTCTCCCTTTGGAAAGGGGAGGAGTAAAAACCAGTGACTAAGAGATAGTTGGGTGCGAGAAGTCAGACTCTTTCCACTGTGGTCTCTGTATCTTGGTTATATTGTGACGTGAAACAACAGACCGGTTTACCAGTCAATTCCCTGCAGTGCTTTGACCCCTGATTCAAAGGCATGTTTGGTGTTTTTTACTTCAGAAACCGTATCGGCGATTTCTACCAGAGTGCGGTGTGCTCCGCGTCCGGTAATAATGACGGATTGCATGTGGGGTCTGTTCTGTAGCGCTTCAACCACTTCTTCGAGATCGATGTAGCCGTAGTTGACCATATATGTAAGCTCATCAAAAAGAATCACATCTATCGATTCATCTTGCAGCATGCGCTTACACTCTTGCCATACAACCTGTGCCGCAGCAGTATCGCTCTCTTTATTCTGAGTATCCCAGGTGAATCCGGTAGCCATGACCTGGAATTCAACCCCCAGTTTTTCCAGTAAATTACGCTCACCGTTATCCCAGGTTCCTTTAATAAACTGAGCTACAGCACATTTCTTATCATGGCCAACCGCACGGGCGATAGTACCGAATCCAGAGGTTGATTTTCCTTTACCATTGCCAGTAATAACCAGCAGTAATCCTTTTACTTCCTGAGCGGCAGCTACTCGGGCATCCACTTTTTCTTTTACTTTTTGCTGACGAGCTTTATGACGCTCTTTTTTGATATCTTCATCAGACATGACAAATCCTTTTTATTCTCAAACTTAAGCTATGATAACGTATCCGTGTGTAGGCAAACACCGACCGAATGCAAGGAATTAACATGACGAAAGTTTTAGTCGTATGTATGGGCAATATTTGTCGCTCGCCGACAGGTGAAGCCATTTTAAAAGCAAAAGCACAGCAGTTGGGTGTTGATGTGGAAGTCGATTCCGCTGGTACGATTGGTTATCACCAGGGCAACCCTCCGGATGCCAGAGCCAGAGTGGCGGGAGAGAATCGAGGATACTCCTTTGCGGGGATTCGTGCCCGACAGGTAACGGATAGTGACTTCAGTGATTTTGATTATATTTTGGCTGCCGATGCGGCGAATCTCGACGATCTTTTACAGCGTTGCCCTAAAGAGCATCAACATAAGTTGTCGCTGTTTATGAGTCACAGCAGTTCTGATTATGAAGAAATTCCAGATCCTTACTACGGAGGCGATCAAGGGTTCGAACTGGTGTTAGATTTGATAGAAGACGCAGCAGAGAAATTTTTGCTCTCATTACCGAATAGAAGGGCATAATCTAGGCCAGTGTTGTACTGGCCTAGATTCATTTTATGCGCGGTTGGAGCACTTAGAAGCGGTAGCTTGCCTGTACACCGAGCAGCCAGACGTTGCCTGAAGTGGTTCCGGTAAATTCACCACCTACCTTTTGTGCTGAATCGTCCGACGCATAACCGCGGGACTCTTTAATACTGGCATCTTTGGCAATGATGTAAGTAAAGCCTGCATCGACAGTGAACTGGTCAGTGACATCGTAGCCAGCACCAATGCTTAGCCAGGTGCGGTCTGTTTCCGGAATGGTAATTGTACGGTTTGTGTCACTGACGGCGCCCATGTCATAAGCGATACCGGTACGAAGCGCCAGTTTTGGTAACGCCTGGTAAGTGGCGCCCAGAGCAAAGCGGTAGTTGTCTTCCCAGTTTTCTTCTTTCACCATTACCGTGCTTAGTGTATCAAGCTCAGCTTCCAGTTTCTCGAAGCTGCTCCATTCGGTCCAGTTAATGCTCGCATGCAGAGCCAGTTTGTCCGATAACTGATGGTAGCTCGCCAGTTCTGCTGTCGCTGGCATGGTGAGCATCATGTAACCCGTATCATTAATGACACGGCCTAAAGATTGAGCATACATGTTCGCTGTACCTGATAACTTCAGGTCGACTTCTGATTTGTAGGTGAAGCCAATACGGTTGCTTGGATTAACTTGCCAGGCTGCACCAACCTGCCAGCCCCATGCTGTATCATCACCTTCCATGTACTTCAGGGTTGTACCTTGGGGTAAGCCTAATGCTTCTGTTTGTTTCGGCGATTTTGCACCGAAGTGACCTTCACCGATCACATAGCGAAGACCACCACCCACACTGATAGTTTCTGCCAGCTGATAGCCGAGATTGGTGTTGATCTCCATTGTGGTTACCATCGCCTCATCGCCAAAATGGCTGGCGGTGAAGTCTGATCCTAATTCGGTCTCCATTCCGTAATTTGTACCTAACGCGATACCTGCAACGAGTTTTTCATTGATTTGGTGTGACAGATAAAAGTTAGGAATAACTGCATGGTTGGCATAATCGCTTGATTCCGCGTGGCTGGTTGCGCCACCAAAAGTGACATCACCCTCAACATCAACATTAGGGTTGACATAGATAGCCCCAGTGGAGACTTGTGTACCTTCAAGGTAAGTCAGCATAGCCGGGTTACGCCATTGTGCGCCTGCGTTGTCTGCCATTGCTGCTTCGCCAGCGTAAGCTCGGCCAAGGCCTGTTGCTGAGTATTCAGCAAGCTGGAAACCCGCTGCCTGAGTATAAGTTGTTATGCCAGACAGGCTGGTTGCCACTGCGATTGTCAGGAGAGTCTTATTTGTTTTCATTGTAATGTTCGCTGATTTTATTCGTTAAAGACCCAGAATTTTAAGATTTGAGTAATTACTTTAAAAATGAAAGCGTATAAATGGCAAGTTTTTGGGGTTTAATATTGTTTAAGGTTGTATATTTAGATGATTTGTCTGGGTTTTGCTAGGGTGTGAAGAAGGTTGGGCGTACAAGTGTAGGGCTGAAGTCGCATTTAAGTTCACAGCTGTGCGCTTAAATTAGCGAATTGTTTGGAGCGGAAAAATAAAAAGGGCTGAAAAACCAGCCCTTTAGATATTACGCAATGTTATTACAAATGCTTAGAAAGAACGGCTGTATTGTAAGCCAACCAGGATAGCATCTGCGTGTGTGGTTGCGTTTAGAGTTGTGCCTGCTGACTCTTCGGTAACACTTACATCTTCACCCAGTAGGTAAGTGAAACCAAAGTCAACTGTTGATGCTTTATCAACCGCGTAAGTGAAACCTGCGGAGAACCACTGACGATCAGAATCAGGTACTGATACCGAAGTGACCGAGTCTTGAGCACTGGTGTCATACATGTAACCTGCGCGCAGTGTCCAGTCGCTGTTCAGGTAGTAAGTACCACCAATCGAGTAGTGCCAACCATCTTGCCATTGGTAGCTTCGAGCGTAGGTATTCGTTCCATTTGATAATTGAGCAGCAAGTTGAGATTGATTTGCGTCTAGGTTATTGATGTCGATCTTATCGAACGCTGACCAACCAATCCATTGCACGCTGTAATGAACTGCGAATGAGGTATCTTCAATTTTATGGAAACCTGAGAACTCAGCAATATCCGGAAGAGGTAAAACGATTTCCTGACCATAGTCATCTTCCGCTTTAAATTCTGGGCTGTAATGGTAACCAAAACCAAAACGGTTGTTCTCATCTAACTCATAGACCGTGCCTAGGTTGAACCCAAGCGCCCAGCCATCAGCTTTATCAACATTTACTAAGGATGTCCCAGCTGGAATAACCGAAGTAGATGCTCCGTTTGTTGCTTTATATGAAGCAGCCGCTGCTAGAGTAGGACTTGCATTTCGTTGTAGTGTGCCCTGACCATAGATGAGATCTAAGCCAGCACCAAAGCTTAGCTGTTCATTGACTCGGTACGAACCTGCAAGGCCAAAGTTAAAGCTTTTAACATCAGTTACGCCGCCATATTCACTAGCGGTATAGTCACCTGAAAATTCAGTACGCGTACCAAAGTTCGTGTAAGCATTCACACCTACTGCAAACTTTTCGTTAATAGGCACTATTAGGTGAATGTTTGGCGCAACTGAAGTGCTACCAACATCGTCTGTGTCTTCAACTGAAGTAGATGTACCTAGAGGGCTAGAGTATTGCCCATCTTTCACTTCAATCATTGTCGTGATTGATTCAAAACCAAGGGAGAGCTCGGTTTTGTCAAACAGTGCCATGGCCGCAGGGTTACGCGCCATGACGGAAGCGTTATCTGCGATTACGGCATCACCAGCAAATGCACGGCCTAAGCCTGTTGCTGATTGAGCGTTGAGCTGGAAGCCCGCAGCAACAGCTTGCTGCGTAGCTAATGTTACTGTCACTGCTAGCAGTGATCGTTTAAACAGACGCGTCTTGTTCATTACATTTTCCTTTTATTTTATTAGCCTCTTATGGGCTTTTTTGAGCAAATGCTCAGTTTGGTGGCTGATACTATTCTCAAGTCTATAAGATAGAAATCCGACCATTGTCTAATTTGGAGATAAAATTGCAGAAATGGCGGATAACTGACATGAAAATGTAAGAAAATGGGGTTAATTAGAGTTATAACTCTAGAAGGGGCAGGAAAGCCCACAAATTAAGTAGGCTTATGCTGAGTTATTCAATAGGGGAAAGTATATTCAACAGGTTGTTGGCAATTTTGTGAATATTTTCATTGCTATCACCGACAAGGATAAGGCTTTTGTTGCCAATCGGCTCAACCGTCCCGGACATCCCGTCTTTATTGAAGTTCACGTTAATATTCGTCGCCATTCCAGTCAGAAACAGCGTGACTTTACCGCTTTCTCCCTGAAAAACCATATGTACAGCGTTTGATTTACCAAAACCGCAGTGGTTCAGGTAATAAACATGATAAGGGAAGTTATCGGTAAACTTATAGGCGAATGGCGCCATCTTAGCATTGATTTGCTGGGAACTGACCTGTTCGTCGAGTTTGTCAACAAAGGGCTTTTCCGCCTCTACATGCTTGACCGCCATATCTGCAAGGCTAGCCTGAGCTGGTGGTACCAATAGGTTCCCCCAGTTAACCTGACCGACGATTAAACCGATAACAAAAGCGACCGATGCCGCCATTGCCATTGCTTTACGTGCGAAGGAAATACTGGTGACATTATCCGCGTCAGTACTCTGCTTAAATAAAATTCTGTCAGCAAGATCTTCCGGAACATCGACATTCATTGCATCGGCTATTTGCGCATCCAGATTTAATACATCGTCCAGAAAGCGTTTGTTTGCATCACTGGCTGAGAGTGCATCCACAATGTCATTGTCTCTCTGTTTCGGGTCCGACATGACTCGGCGGCGAAATTCTAATTCATCCATTTTGCTGCCCTCTTAACTTTTCGCAACTTTCCAACATCTCTTTCAGTTGATTACGCGCCCTAAAAAGGCGAGTCATGACTGTGTTTTTGTTGAGTTCAAGAATATCGCTGATCTCTTCGCCACTGAATCCGGCGATGACCTGCAGAAAAAGAGGCTCACGATATTCTTGTTCCAGTTTCATTATCTGTGCCTGCAACCACTCTCTTTGATGGTGTGCATCATCGTTAGAGCGAGCTTCATTACCATGGGTATCGATATCTACCAGATCGAATTGTTTACGTTCAAAACGTCGGGCATTTTCTCTGCGCAGAATAGTAATCAGCCATGATTTTACCGACTTTTCATCCTGTAAGCTCTCCAGCGATTTCCATGCGCGTAAGCAGGTTTCCTGCACCAAGTCTTCCGCCACGCTCTGGTCTTTACACAGCCAGTAAGCATAGCGATAGAGATCCTTGTGGTAAGCACGTACCAGCGCTTCATATTTTCTTTGTCTGTCCATATCGTTATTGACCGGATGATGCACAGATTTCTTTCCAAATAGTTTTTTTAATGACACTCGAGTCTCCAGGTGGCTCAGTAGTGTTATCGGGTTCGGTAGGGGATTTGGGCTACCAAAATGGTTGTAAAACGGCTTTTTATAAAATTTATTTGTATAGATACTGATAAATCACATTAAAATTGATCTATTTCAAAATTTGTTGCGCCCGAGCGGTTATAGTAACTCCTGTCATCTAGTTAGTCCTTGTGGCTAACATGTTGAGCAAGATGACACTTCCTTTTGAAGGCTGACTTTACTTTCTCCTAATCAGGAAACTGATTATTTTCAATTGGCG
>Ga0075011_10000322_pt1 | contig 25512 bp, 30 predicted proteins | sample TARM_MetaG_T_14_FD_72354 | JGI IMG/M metagenome (GOLD analysis project Ga0075011, IMG submission 72354) | Freshwater microbial communities from Pennsylvania, USA, analyzing microbe dynamics in response to fracking - TARM_MetaG_T_14 | ecosystem: Environmental > Aquatic > Freshwater > River... | reverse complement strand
AGGAGAGACATAATGCCTCGCGTAAAACGTGGTGTACAAGCTCGTGCACGTCATAAGAAAGTTCTAAAACAAGCTAAAGGTTACTACGGAGCACGTTCACGTGTTTACCGCGTAGCTTTCCAAGCAGTTACAAAAGCTGGTCAATACGCATACCGTGACCGTCGCAACAAGAAACGTCAATTCCGTCAACTTTGGATTGCACGTATCAATGCGGCATCTCGTCAAAATGGTCTATCTTACAGCCGTTTCATTAACGGTCTTAAGAAAGCATCTATCGAGATCGACCGTAAGATTCTTGCGGACATCGCAGTATTCGACAAAGCAGCATTTACTGTTTTAGTTGAAAAAGCGAAAGCTGCTCTTTAAATAGCAGTCAAGTTTTGAAAAAGGAGAGCTTAGGCTCTCCTTTTTTTATGTCTGAAATTTGATTGAAAGCTTCATTTCCTTGTGTGTTATAACAATTCTATTCGTTTCTTTATCAAGCCGGTAATGGATATTGATAAACAATCTCTATTTTTATAATGTAATTTCTATTGGTAAGTGGCCTTTTTATAAGTTGAATTTAGGTTAATATCAACCCGGATATGTGAGTGTTCAGAGTATTGGAAAAAAGTATAGCTTGCAGCTAACGAGCATTACTGGCAGTAGTAGTCAGCAAGAATGTTTAAAAACAGATATAGATTGGTGTAATTTGAGCATGGAACTTCGAGTATTTCATACTAATGACTACTCAACTTTAATTGGCTGGATTGATTCAGACAGACTTAATTACCAATGGGGCGAGCCTAATTACAGGTTTCCTTTGGATCATGAACAAATAAGTAAGCATTGTGCACAACCACAGGTTTATCCATTTATTTTTGTTGTTGATGACAAAAGGGCTGGTTATGTTGAACTGTATAGAGCTTCAAGTCTCCATTTCCGGATCTGCCGTGTTTTTGTCTCGAATAGCTTTCGCGGACGAGGAGTCGCGAAATTGATGTTGCAACAGCTTATCGACTTTGCAATTTCTAGCCTAAATGCACAAGAAATATCTCTGGCTGTGTTTGAACACAATCATGTCGCCAGACGTTGCTACGAATCATTAGGCTTCGTGGTTATTGCTTATGAACAAGGTACCAGAACGTTCGATGGCGAAGTTTGGAACTTACTTCGCATGAGTAAAACGATAAACAATAGAAACAAGGAAGTACAATGAATATAGGCATCTATATTTACGACCAGGCGGAGGTTTTGGATTTTTCAGGCCCCTTTGAAGTGTTTAGCACTGCACAGCGACTGCTTAATAATGATTGGAATGTGTTCCTGATTGCGGAAACGACCGCTGTTGTGAGAGCGAGAGGTGGTTTTAACGTGCTTCCGCATTATTCAATCGAGCAGCATCCGGATATTGATTTACTTGTCGTCGCCGGTGGCGTTCACAGTGAAGTGATGAATAACCAGTGTGTGCTGGATTGGTTGAAAAAGGTTGATGAAACAGCAAACCGTATTGTTTCGGTATGTACCGGAGCGTTTTTATTGGCTAATGCGGGTTTATTGAAAGATCTTACAGTTACTACTCATTGGGAAGATATTCCCGACTTAAGAGAAAGTTTCCCGCAACTGGTGGTGGTCGAAGATAGGCGCTGGGTAACTGATGGAAAATATACGACCTCTGGCGGCATTTCCGCAGGTATTGATATGAGCTTGTATCTGGTTTCTCAAGTTGAAAGTTTGGATTTTGCTTATAAAGTGGCACACCAAATGGAATACGACTGGCACCAAAATCGTTAAAATTGTTAATGGTTAGATAAGACAAAAGTAGAAATCACCGATTGTGTGTTAAGCAAACCTGCCCTGGATGGATTATTCTATTATAAGTATTAGAAGCTGAGTAAGGTTCTGCAATTTCTATCTATGTGTCGGAGATTTATGGCTATTTCATTCCAACCAACCAAAGACTTTTCCAGGTCCGCAGATATTACTTTTAACAATATGCGTACCTATTATGAATACTACTCGGTTGACTGGAAACAACCCAAAATACTCGAACAGATCTTTAGGCTGGAAAACTGGGACATTATTTATGATGGCAAAATTGTAGGCGCTATTCGTTTACAATTCGATTTTGATGGTTGTTATCTTCGTGACTTACAGGTTAGCGAGGAATATCAAAATCAGGGGATAGGGGCCGCTGCTTTGCAAGAAACCATGCGTATTGCTAGCAGGTCGGGAGCCTCACAGCTAAAATTACGAGTATTCAAAATCAGTCCTGCGTATGGCTTATATATTCGAAGTGGTTTTACTGTATCCGGGGAAGATGAAAAGTTCTTTAATATGGTGCAACAAATTAATTATTAATAGAAGTGGTTAGATATGACATGACTTTCTTGTTCAAGTTAATATTCAGAATATATCTATCAGGACCAAACATCACCTGGTGTGCCCAGCGTTTTCTTTTGGGTGATGTGTCAGTAAGAGTTTAAACCGCCTGTTTGGGCGGTTTTTTTACATCGGTGAAGTTTTACTATTTATTATTTGTTGAAAAGTTTATACAGTTCAATGTAGTAGTGTTAATTCTAATAAGGATAGTTAGTTATGTCTGATGAAAATCATAAACAGGAAGTGACCGTTGTTGATATAAAAATGCCATTTATGTCGATGGTATTTTTCATGGTCAAATTTGCAATCGCATCAATCCCCGCGTTTATTATTCTTAGTATCATCTTTAGCGTTTTGGCATTTGCTTTTGGTGGCATGTTTCATGGAATGGGACGTTATTAAACTATGAGTTACAACGGTTAAGTAAACCCGAGCCAGGAGTAAAGAGATGTCTAAAGTGGTATTAAAGGGCTATATCATCGTTGCTGACGGAGACTTGCTCAAGGTACAAAAAGAATTAGTTAATCATAAAGCTTTAACGTTGCAGGAACCCGGCTGTTTGCTATTTGAGGTAACGCAAAGCAAGGCAGACCCCAATGTTTTCGATGTGTATGAAGAATTCGAAAATAAAGCGGCATTTGAGCACCACCAACAACGGGTAATATCTTCTTATTGGGGAGCAATTACCCGCAATGTAGAGCGTCACTATCAAATTATTGAATAAATAAATGCACCGGTCGTTGCTGAAGCTTTTCATCGTTTAAACTAGTTTAAGTGCAATGGGTTAAGTTAAGTGAATAACGAAGTGATACGAGGTGAATGATGAAAGAACATGAGAAGCTCAATTATGTGGAGTTCGCTGCTAAAGATTTAGTGGCAACCAAATCATTTTTTACCATGGTCTTTGACTGGGAATTTGAAGATTATGGGCCTGATTACACGGCTTTTTCTGGTCAAGGTCTTGATGGTGGATTTTATAAAGCTGACGCATGCAGCCAGACATCAAATGGTGGAGCACTATTGATTTTCTATAGCGCCAATATTGAACAGACGCTTGAAAAAGTGATTCTTAATGGTGGTGAGATTGTCAGACCGATATTTGATTTTCCGGGCGGCTGCCGTTTTCATTTTAATGAACCCAGTGGTAATGAATTTGCCGTTTGGTCTGAGTCTAGGGTTAGATAAATCCGCTATAAGAAGCTGAACGAATTTATGCAAAAGAAAAGTCAGGACTACCTACAAAACTATTTATTATCTCTGCCAAAAGATGTAGCAAGTCAGTATACCTCATTTAGCAGCGATTATTTTTGTGCAGATGAGTATAACGCCAATCTATGTGCAGAGTTGATCGCTAAGGGTGAGAAACAAGCGTCATGCAGTATGGAATACTGGTATAGCCATGAAGGTGAACCCATGCCTGAGGTCGGCCACTTGCAAGTGGTTACCGACTGGGCAGGCAACCCTAAATGCATTGTTGAAATTACATCGGTATCCACATGTCGATATTGCGATGTTACTGAAGAGTTCGCCGCTGCTGAAGGAGAGGGTGACAAAACGCTGGCATGGTGGAAAGAAGCACATTGGAAGTTTTTTGCTTTAGAGTGCGATGAACTCAATATCGAACCAACAGAAGATATGTTGCTGGTACTAGAGCGGTTTAAAGTGGTATACAAATAAAGTTTGGAGTAAGTAATGAGTCAATGGGTGGAATGGGTAAAACAGTTACAATCGATTGGTCAGGCAGGCAAAGCGTATTCAAAAGATAAGTTTGACTTAGAGCGTTTTGAACAATTGACGACCATTGCTCACGAGATGTTTGCGGAGCTGTCGAATACCCCGGTAAAACGTGTTTCTGAGCTCTTTATACCGGAAACCGGTTATCCGACACCTAAAGTCGATTTACGCGCTGCCGTCATCAAAGACAACAAGATTCTGCTGGTTCGTGAGCGTGAGGATGACTGCTGGTCATTGCCTGGTGGTTGGGCTGATGTTAGTGAAACGCCTTCACAGGGAATTATCAGGGAGGTTTTTGAAGAGTCCGGGTATGTGGTTAATTCGCCGCGTTTAGTTGTTGTCAAAGATAGAGATGTACATCCCTATTACCCTAAGTTTCCTTACCATATCTATAAAATGTTCTTCTTATGTCAGTTTGAATCAGGTGAGGCGATGACCAATATTGAAATTTCTGATATTGGCTTTTTTGGTTTAGATGAACTTCCCCGGTTATCAGAAGGCAGAGTGCTTCCTAGTGATATTGAACTGATGTTTGAGTATTTTAACGATGCTGATAAGCCAGTTTATGTTGATTAACCAGACAAAATCCGATTACTGCCGGTAATGATGATATGGAAAATGGCCAATGATAGAAAAGTATTCTTTTAAGAGAGAAGATGAAGCGCGCCTGTTAAGTGTCAGAGATGATCAGGAAGAATTTACTGTATCAAACGTACCGCAAGTGGTTGCTGACTTAGCCCCTGAAGAACATCCCCATTTAATTATTCATGACCACAAAACGGTCGGCTTTTTTATCCTGGATTTAGGTTACAGTAAAAAGTTTCAGTTTGGCGACGTTAAAGCCATTGGTGTCAGAGCTTTGCTATTAGACCATCGTTATCAGGGAAAGGGGATTGCTAAACAGGCACTGAGCTCATTAGCGGGTTACGTTCGTGCGGAGTATCCTCAGTTTGAAGCCATGCAATTAACGGTCAATTGTCGAAATATTCCTGCTTATCAATGTTATTTAAAGTGTGGATTTGACGATACTGGCGAGTTATACCACGGTGGTCCGGTCGGCCCGCAGCATATTATGCAAGCCTGTTTAAAACCGTGATTTATTGCGAGCAGGAGATACCGGGTGTCTGATCGTTACATTAATCATAGCCAAGAGCCATTGACGCCGGAGTCTCCCTGCATTCGGCAATGTTGTCTGAATGAACAGGATATTTGCGTTGGTTGCTATCGAACGCTCAACGAAATCGTCAGTTGGAGTGCCAGCTCCGATCAACAAAAAATCATAATTAAGCAAAAATGTAAGATCCGTAAGGCGCAACGCCATCGGTAAGTGGCAGGATACAAGGAATAATATGACAATAACAATACGTAGAGCAGAACCTTTGGATGCTAAGGCCATTCAGGAGATTTATCAGTGTAAAAATGCTTATTCCGATACTCTTCAGCTGCCACACCCTTCATTAGAATTATGGGAAAAGAGAGTTTCGAATATTCCAGATAATGTCTATGCCTATGTTGCCGTTACGGATGGCGAAGTGGTTGGTAATCTAGGGTTTGAAGTGTGTGTCAATCCTCGAAGACGTCACGTTGCTTCGTTTGGCATGGGAGTAAAAGATGAGAGGCAGGGGCAGGGTATTGGTAGTGCTTTACTGGCAACCGCAGTCGATCTTGCGGACAATTGGCTGAATCTAAAGCGAATTGAATTAACGGTGTATGTTGATAATCAGTCAGCGATCAATTTGTATAAAAAGTTTGGTTTTGAAATCGAAGGTGAATCAATTGCTTATGCATTCAGGAATGGCGAGTATGTGAATGCTTACCATATGGCCAGAGTGGTTTAATATTCATGATTACGATAAGAGAAATGGTTATCTCTGATTACCAGGCAGTGATAACACTCTGGGAAGAGACTGAAAATTTGTCATTGAGAGATGCGGACTCCAGAGAGAGTATCGAAGCCTATTTGCAGCGCAATAAAGGGCTCAGTTTTGTCGCTGTTGATGACTCCGGATTACTAGGGTCAGTGCTCGTGGGCACCGATGGGCGTCGTGGATATCTACAGCATCTCGCTGTTAGTGAGCATTGTCGTGGGCAAGGGATTGGTAAAAAGCTTGTGCATCAGGCGACAGAAGCGTTGGCTGCGCTCGGAATTGCTAAAACCCATCTATTTGTTCTGAACGACAATCAAAGCGCGCAGAGTTTTTATGAAAAGCTGGGCTGGTTCCCCAGAGATGAAGTGCGGATGTTTTCATTCAACAGCTCAGAAAACCTCAATGTATAGTTGATATCAACGCCACTTCTCAAGCAAAGTGGCGTTTTTGTCAACGAAATTACCACATCAGATCGTCTGGTACGACAAAATCAGCGTAAGGGTCATCTTCAGCAGAAACATCAGATTCAGGTTCTTTCTGATCAATCACCGTCTGCTCATCACGCAGGGCAATTTTATTGGCAACACTACTTGGAATTACCAAATATGTATCCTCATAACGGGCGATCGCCAGAATACCTTTACTTAATTGGTCACGAATAAGTGACGTGACGTACAGTGACTTGACCAAAGTACCGTCGGTGAAGTTGTATTTGATATCGCCATCGGTCAGATCGAGTTTATTCATCTCAAGCAATTGTTTAATTTGAGCTGAGATTTCTTTACTTAAACGTTGTTCGTTTTGCTGGTGACTAAGCTCTTTATCGCGCTCTTGTTGAGCACGTTTATTCTCTTCTACTGCGGCTTTAACTTCACGAGCTTGTACCCGGGATTTTTTTGAACCCTTCTTTGCTTTTTTCAATTTTTTTTCGTTCACCAAGCCTGCTTTTAGCATCTGTTCCTGGAGTGTTAGCTTTGCCATGAGTTTTTCCGGTTTTCAATTTTGTGCCATTTTAGCGGCAGAAGTTAAGCAAATAAAGTGGAGAAGCGTGATATTTATGCATTGCTAGACGGTAAGTGGGGGGTTATATTCAAATTTTGGCTACTCCCATTTTTTACTATTTTCCTGATGGAATGAAGATATGGAATTAGAGTTATTAGAAGAAAGGCATTTCCCGTCTCTGTATAATTTTGAGCAAAATAACCGTGGTTGGTTTGAACAATTTGTGCCTCCGAGACCCGCGAGTTATGACAGCTTTGCGAGCTTTAGAGATGTCACTAATCGGTTAGTTGAAGAGCATGAAGAAGGAACAGCATTTTTTTATGTGGTTGTCAAAGACGGAGAAGTGATCGCCAGAGCTAATCTGATCAATCTTACTGACAATGAAGGTGAAGTTGGTTATCGGGTATGTGAGCAGTGGAGTGGTAAAGGTGTTGCCAGTTTTGCTGTAACTCAACTGATTGAACAGGCACGTGACGAGTTAGATTTAAAACTATTGACGGCTAAAGCAGCGCTGAATAACCCAGCCTCGATGCGGGTGCTGGAAAAAGTCGGTTTTACTAAAGTTGGTTTGGAGAAAAATGCTTTTGTACTCAATGGTAAAACACTTTCACTGGCTTGCTATGAGCGAGTGTTAAGCTAATCGTAAACAGGCTTAACGTTTTGCTAAGCCTTGTTTGAGGCAACTTCGTTATAAGCCTGAATAACATGCTGCACTTGTCGCGCCTCTCCACTCTGAATACGGTTATAATGATTGAGTAAGGACTGAAGATACTGATTAATGACGGCTTTCTGATGTTCATTTTTTGACTGCCAAATCTGACAGCCGACTGGATGAACCGGATTCGGGTCAGTGATATCACCAGTGACGTGTAAGACTTCATAGAACCTTTGATTATCCTTGAGCAGAACTTCGCTTTTAAGCTGATAGTTAAACTTTATCAGTGTCTGGCGCAATGTAAACGTATGGTGAACCGGACAGAGTAAAAAATCGAATTCGATGTCAGGCGATTGACGATGGATACTGGTAATAAACGATGCCATTAAGTCACCGCCCACTCCTGCAATAATAATCAGATGTTTACCGGGAAATTTATGCAGCGGTAACTGGGCAACATCAATACAGTGAGTTAACCATTGTGAGGTTGAATCAGGATAAAATCGTTGCAGTTTAGTTTCTAATTGCGCCATTAAACTGGGCACGATATCAACGAAGTGAATACAATGAGCTGCTTGTCTTTCAAGCAGCTTCGCACCCAACAGTCCATGATCGCAGCAGCAGTCCCAAATATGATCGTATGCTCCAGTGACCATTTGATCAATTTGCTTTAATCGCTTACTGATTTTCAAACCTGAGCCCCTATTTCCTGACGGGTTAATAAACTGATAGATGTTGTATAAGACGGCGTATTGTAATAGTTTTGGGCCACTCAGGTAAATCAGTAAGGAGTTGTGACAGACTCCTTATTCCAATTCAACCGGTGGGCGGAAAACCATCTCGTGCATCACGACATCTTCAGGCAACTCAAAAATCTGATTAATAGTGCAAGCGACGCTTTTGGCGGTCATATATTGAGGACGATCTGCATCACGGAAATTTGTATCTGCGCCTCCGGGGAAAAGTGAGGTTACTTTAATGCCGTGCGGTTGTGCTTCTTTCATCAGAATGGCACTGAAGCCGGCAAAGCCCTGTTTCATTGCGGTATACACGCTCATGGTTTCGTTTGCACGCTTCGCTACGGTGCTGACAACGTTGATGATGTAACCTCTGCCTAGCGGTTTCATGACTTTTAGTGCTTCGCGGCTTAATAATGCCGGCGCTCTTAAGTTAACTGCGTACTGATGGTCAAATTCTTCTAATGTGATTTCATCGATAGGACATTTTCTTGAGTTCATACCTGCGTTATTGATTAGAACATCGATTGACTCAAGCAGTTCATAAGCTTGATTAAACATGTCTAAAGTTTGAGTGGCACAGCTTAAGTCAGCTTCGATGGTCAGACACTGTGTTAATTGCTTAAGCTCTGCTAATTTGTCTGCATTACGGCCGGTCGCAACAACCTTGTGTCCTTTCTCTGCCAGTAACTTAGTTAGTTCAAAGCCTATGCCGCTGGTGGCGCCAGTAATTAAAATATTCATAATGTTCTGTTTTGTGAAATGGTGCGTGGTAAACAGATAGTGGCAGCATCGTGATATGTCGTAAAGTCGCGGGCTGATTTCAAAGGCTTAAAGTGAAACGCCGATCATAGATAGAGAAAAAATCACTAGGTTGAAGTTAGCTTCAGGACAGAATACGATGTTTGTAAATCAACGTGTATGGATGTTTTGTCATACTGTTCAACAGGAAGAATTCCATCAAAGCAGGACAGGTCGAGTTTGTGAGTTAATGCTTGCTAATAGCTAACGATCACTGTTTTTCTCTTGAGTAAGGAAACGTTATGAAAACAATTGGAATGCTAGGTGGAATGTCCTGGGAATCTACAGCTAGTTACTATAAGGCATTGAATGAAGGCATTAAGTCAGCGTTAGGCGGATTAAATTCAGCCAAAGTGTGTTTGTATAGTGTCAACTTTGATGAAATCGAAAAACTGCAACGAGAAGGAAATTGGGATGAAGCTGGGGCTCTCTTAGCTCAGGCCGCGAAATCGGTTGAAGACGGTGGGGCTGACTTTTTGATGATCTGTACCAATACGATGCATAAAGTTCTTCCGCAAATTGAAACCGCAATCAGTATTCCGGTCCTTCACATCGCTGACGCAACAGCGAACAAGTTAGTAGAAGATGGTATTTCTAAGGTCGGGTTACTTGGTACTGCATTTACGATGGAACAAGATTTCTATAAGCGACGCATTAGTGACCAGTTTGGTATTGAAGTTATGATCCCTGAACATGATGAGCGGGAAATTGTACATCGGGTTATTTATGAAGAATTGTGTCAGGGGCAGATTCTTACAGAGTCTCGTGAGCAGTATATTACAATTATTGACAACCTACGCCGCAATGGTGCAGAAGCCGTCATTCTCGGATGTACTGAAATCGCGCTGTTAGTTGAACAGCAACATACTCAGGTTGCATTGTACGATACCACCAAAATTCATGCGGAACAGGCGGTCAAACTTGCACTTGCTGAATCTTAATACAATGAAGCCCGCCTAAAAGAGCGGGCTTGAAGATTGGTAGATGTGTCTTAAGGTCCGTTATTTTTCGAAAACGTCTTTGAAGTCACGCTTCAGAATGGGGTCACGGCGTGCCTTTTTAAGCTGTTTCGCCATATCTTTCACACAGTTAAACAATACCTGATCAAGTAATTGAGCACGGTATTGTTCTTTGTCTTCTTCCGTCATATCTTGTGGAAGGTCCATGGTTGGAAACTCTTCCATCACATTCACACCAGCAAAAGCCTGGCTCACTGAAATGAGTGCATGAAACTGTTCAAAATTGTCTAGTATATTCTGTGCGCTTGCAGGAAGTTCGTCCCAGGCTTCGCGTACAGCTTCTTCCGAAACTTCGTGGATAGATGTAACCATATGGTGCATTTCTTCTGGCACTTGATCAAATTCAATAACTTGACGCAGTTCAGGAGATATGGCTTCCAGATCCACTACTGGTGTTTCGTTTTGCGTTGTTTCAGGCATAAAAAGTTTCTCAACAATAAAAACTGTAATGCTAAAAATTTATGCTCAAAAGTCAAGATATCCAAGTCACCATAAGGTGTTAGACGTACAACAATTTGTCAGTTTGTTGATAAAGCACCAATTTATGGTTGGAATATAGAAGCCTTGAATATGGTGTTGCACAAGGTGTCCGTTTTTAGAAAACATAAGTTTTTAACTTGTTCTTTATATTGTTACGTAATGCTGTGTGGGTCGGGTTCTTAAGCTCTCTTTTGTGATACACAAGTTGAAAAGGCGCGTCATTTATTTTTATTGGGCAACTTAATATCTGCAATTCCAGCTTTTCTGCCCATTGCCTGGCAAATGACACTGGAATAAACGCCAGTGAATCACTGATAGAAACATGCAGTGCCAGGCCTGCAATTGAATTGCTAACGACATAAGTTTCACGTTCTTCAACTGGTTCCTGAGCGATCTGCTCAAACCCTCGTAAATTTTCCCAGGTGGAACTATTGAGAATATGATGCTCCTGATAGAACATTTCTTTAGTCAGGGTTCCCTGAATTCTTGGGTGATTTTTTCGACAAATAACCACCAAGGGCTCCCGGTGAACTTCTTCAATGACAAAAGAGTTGCTCTTATTAAGGATCACATCCAAAACCAGATCGGCTTTCTGCTGACGTAAATGCTCAAATAGCAGGTCTTTATCTGCTGGAGACTCGGTGAAGGTAATGTTATCCATCGGCAACAAACTGTGAAGGAGCGCTTCATTGCAGTACACATTAAAATGTTCACGCATGTGCATGGCATTCTCAATGATGCCGAGCGCCTGACGAAAAAATGGAACCAACTGGTAGCCACGGGTGGTTAATTCTATTCCCCGACCATTCTTAACAAATAATGTTTGACCGTATTCACATTCTAACCTTTTTATTGCCGAGCTCACGGCGGGCTGAGTGAGATTCATTTGTTCAGCGGCTTTAGTGTAGGAGAGGTTTTCGGCAACAACTAAAAATGTACGTACTAAGTTAAGGTCCATAATTCAATAATCCATAAATTTGATTTATGCATTATAAAACAAAAGTTAGATTGTTCCATCGAGAATTTGGGTTTAGTCTATTATTGATATGTGCATGTTTGAATAGACATTTCACACTACTAACACGTCAAATGGAGTCATTATGAGTACGGGCAAACAAAATCGCTCACGCAAGTTGGTGCTAAATGCATGTACGCTTGCAATGGGTGCGGCATCAGTTGCAGCTCACGCTGCTGATAAACCCAACATTTTGGTCATCTTCGGTGATGATATCGGTTACTGGAACTTAAGCACTTATAACCAAGGTATGTTGGGCTATACCACGCCAAATATCGACAGTATCGCTAAAGATGGTGCTAAGTTTACAAACTTCTACGCTCAACAAAGCTCTACAGCGGGTCGTTCTGCCTTCATTACAGGTCAAATGCCGAAGCGTACTGGTTTAACAAAAGTTGGATTACCAGGTGCTAAAGAAGGTATTAGTGAAAAAGATCCTACAATTGCAACTATGCTCCGCGATCTTGGTTATGCAACCGGTCAATTCGGTAAGAACCACTTAGGTGACCGAGATGAGCACCTTCCAACGAATCACGGTTTTGATGAGTTTTTCGGCAACCTATACCACTTGAACGCCGAAGAAGAGCCAGAAAACGTGGATTACCCACAAGATCCAGAGTTCAAGAAGAAGTTCGGCCCTCGCGGTGTGATTCACTCTTATGCTGACGGTAAGATTGAAGATACAGGAGCTCTGACTCGTAAGCGTATGGAAAACGTCGATGGCGAATTTCTTGAAGCGGCAGAAACCTTTATTGAGAAACAAGTTAAAGCCGATAAACCATTCTTTACATGGTTTAACACCACACGTATGCACAACTTTACTCACTTACCAGAAGAGTACAAAGGCGTAACAGGTGCAGGCTTCTACGCTGATGGTGTGAAACAACACGATGACCAAATCGGTCAATTGTTGCAAAAAATCAAAGATCTGGGTGTGGATGACAACACTATCATCGTTTACACCACGGATAATGGCCCAATGATCAACTTGTGGCCAGAAGCGGGTATGTCACCATTCCGCAGTGAGAAAAATACGGGCTGGGAAGGTGGTTTCCGTGTTCCAATGCTAATTAAATGGCCTGGTAACATCGAAGCTGGTTCAACATTTAACGGTATCACTTCACTAGAAGACTTTTTCCCTACGTTAGTTGCTGCCGCAGGTAACGATAACGTGAAAGAAGAGCTTCTAAAAGGTAAGAAAGCGGACGGTAAGTCTTACAAAGTTCACCTGGATGGTTACAACCAACTTCCTTATTGGACTGGTAAAACAGACAAGTCTGCACGTAATGAATTTATGTACTGGAGTGATGACGGTGATTTATTTGCAATTCGTCTAGGCAAATACAAATTCCACTTCAACATCCAAGAAACTGAAACTGGTCTAGATATCTGGCGTAAGCCTCTGACTAAACTTCGTGCACCGTATATCTTTGATTTGACAATTGACCCATTTGAGCGTGGTGATACTGGTATTGGTTACGACCAATGGATGTATGAGCGTTCATTCTTAGTTGCTCCTGCAGCAGCTAAAGTTGGCGAAATTATGGAAACGTTCAAAGAGTTCCCACCTCGTATGAAGTCTGGTTCTTTCGTTCCAGAATAAGCATACTAACGGTGTAGAATAAAAATGGCGCTCATATGAGCGCCGTATTATAAAAATAAAGGAAGTTTCAATGGCTAAAACCACTATGCAGTCCTCAACACTGCTCGACGTCATCCCGCTAAAATCCGCATTTAAAGATCTCAGTGACAAGCCTGAATACCAACGTCGTTTTCATGTCATGGCGAAACCCGGTGGTGCTAAGTGTAATATTGACTGCCAATATTGCTTTTACTTACACAAAGAAGATCTGCTTCATCAACCAAAGCAACCGAAAATGGATGATGAAACGCTAGACGCTTTTGTGAAGAGTTATATTGAGAGTCAAGATGGTGAAGAAATAGTTTTTTCCTGGCAGGGAGGCGAGCCTACCTTATTAGGATTAGATTATTTCCGCCAAATTGTTGAGCTACAAAAAAAATACCAGCCTAAAGGCGTGCGCATCGAAAACGATCTGCAAACCAATGCCATCCTACTTAATGATGAGTGGTGCGAGTTTCTAGCTGAACATGATTTCTTAGTTGGTCTTTCTATCGATGGACCAGAAGATATTCACAACAAATATCGTGTCACTCGCAGTGGTAAGCCGACGTTTCATTTAGTGATGAAAGCGGTTGAAACGATGAAGAAACATGGTGTTCGTTTTAACGCATTAGTCACGGTGAACAACCATAACGTTAAATACCCGCTGGAAGTTTATCGTTTTATGACTCAGGAACTGGGTGTGACTTACATTCAGTTTAACCCGGTAGTTGAACCGAGCGACTTCAAAACGACAGCCCCGCAGTTCTGGAATGAAAGCATGATTCCAACTGTAGGGAGCGAACTTGCTAAGCCAGGTCACCCTATGTCTGTTGTTACAGATTGGTCTGTGGATGCAGATGATTGGGGGCAATTCCTCATTGCTATTTTTGAAGAATGGGTGAATAACGATTTGGGCCGGGTACTGGTTAACTTGTTTGAAACCGCAGTTGCTCAGGTGATGGGTAAACCATCTCAGCTATGTATTACTGCTGAATTCTGCGGCAAAGGTTTAGCGATTGAACATAATGGTGACGTTTTTAGTTGTGACCACTATGTTTACCCCGAGTATAAGTTAGCGAATGTGAAAGAGCGTCCGCTTAACGAAATGGCTTTCTCGATCAGGCAGCAAGCGTTTGGCACTGCGAAACGAGATTCTTTGCCCAAGTATTGCAAAGAGTGCCCGTACCTGCATCTTTGCTGGGGCGAGTGTCCGAAAAACCGATTGCTGAAAACCCCGGATGGTGAAGATGGGTTAAATTATCTTTGCCCGGGCATTAAAGCTTTTTTTGATTACTCACTACCAATACTAACTGGTATATCTGTATTACTGGGACAAAATAATGGAAATAAATAATCAAGCTCATAAGGATGTGGTTAAGTTACTCAACTACTTAGATTCACAAGTTGTCGGTCAGCATTCTGTGGTCAAGGGTATTTTGTTGGGGCTGCTGAGTAGTGGCCATGTGCTATTGGAAGGTTTACCGGGTACCGCAAAAACCCGTTCAGTGAAAGCGCTTGCCAACGCGTTAACAATTTCATTTGGTCGTATTCAGTTTACGCCAGATTTATTACCTTCAGATGTTACGGGTACAGAAGTTTTACAGGAATCAGAAGGTAAGTCTTCACTTCACTTTCAGCCTGGGCCTGTATTTAATCAAATCGTTCTAGCCGATGAAATTAACCGGGCTCCTGCCAAAGTGCAGGCGGCACTACTTGAAGCGATGGCAGAGGGCACGATAACCGTTGCTGGTGAAACACATTCACTACCAGAGCTTTTTATGGTGTTAGCAACACAAAACCCGATTGAGCAGGAAGGTACGTATCCGTTACCCGAAGCGCAAATGGACCGCTTTCTGTTAAAAGTGTGTGTTGATTATCCGACTCAAACCGCGGAGCGGGACATTATTCGCCTGGTTCGTCAGGAAGAGGCGGGTGAACTGTTCGCTCAAAGTAGTGAGATCGTTAATATTGACCCAAGCTGTATCTTGCAGGCGCGACGTGATATTTCTCAAATAGAACTGTCGGAGTTGGTTGAAACCTATATCGTTAACCTGGTTATGGCTACTCGTGAGCCAAATCAATATCCTGATTCTAAATTATCAAGTTGGTTGGCGATTGGTGCGAGTCCGCGAGCGTCCATTGCTCTGGATAAGTGTTCACGTGCTTTAGCCTGGCTTGAAGGTCGAGATCATGTACTGGTAGATGATGTACGCGAAGTCGCTGCAATGGTGATGGGACACCGGTTAAGCTTGTCTTATGAAGCATTGGCTGATGGGGTGAGTCAGCAAGACTTAGTTAATGAATTGCTGGATGTTGTCAATATTGGGTAATCGCTATGGATGATAAGCACCGCTTAGACCCGCGCATTTACGTTGATATTAAACAACTGAATCGAACCCGAAGTCACGTTTCCAGTGTTAACTTGCTGGGAGCGAGGCTTTCGCGTGCTCAGATGTCTGGACGTTATCAATCTCATGCCAGAGGCCGGGGATTAAACTTTGAAGAGCTTCGTCATTATCATAAGGGTGATGATATTCGGCAGATGGACTGGAAAGTTACGCAACGTACAGGTAAACCTCACGTGCGTAGCTATACCGAAGAAAAAGATCGTCAAATCATACTCTGTGTCGATCAGCGTAGTGCGATGTATTTTGGTTCAGTGAGCCATATGAAGTCAGTTGTGGCAGCGGAACTCGCTGCGCTGATGGGGTGGATGGCACTGGCACAAAATGATCGGGTAGGTTTTTTAATTTGTGATCATCAGAAGTTTCACTGGCGTGCGGCGAAGCGTGGTAATAAATCATTTTTGATGGGGTTGAATGATCTGGTCAGTGCCAATCATAAATTGAATGTGGATGTTCAGGACCAACCCACCGTGGATATGTCACAGTGGTTGAAGTCCCTTCAGGCTAAGAAATTGAAGTCTGCCACCCTGATTATCATCAGTGATTTTAACGATGCTAATGATCAGACATTGCGCCAGTTACAGTATTTACATCAGCATAATGATGTCATCAGTATATTTGTGTCAGATCCGCTTGAATCGACCATGCCCGAGCAAGATCTTAGTGCTCCCTGGGTGATTGGTGATGGTGAATATCAGTTTGCATTGCAGCAGGGCAAGCAGAGTGAAAAGGCTTATGAAAAGCTTCAAAGTCGTTATCAGGAAAAACGCCAACAGCTGAAAAAGTTAATGGCGGCGCAAATGCTTCCCTGTATTGAGATCGGTACAGGCGGAAACCACTTCATAGAGTTAGCTAAGTTTTTAGAGGTAACGAAATGATACCAAAGCCACCAGATAGCTATATGTTGCGTAATATTCGCGAAGTTGCGGTGCCGGATGCGGTGAGTTGGTTTCCACAAACGCTTGGCTGGAAAATAGTGTTTGCGGCGATTGCTATCTGGGTTGGCTACCAAATTTATCGCAAAACTGTGCATTGGTGGAATAATCGTTATCGCAATGAAGCGATTGATGCTTTGGCAAAAATAGAACGAGAAGACCCGAACTGGCCTTATAAGTTAGTCAATGTGATTAAAATTGTTATGGTTTATCTCGATAGTAACAACGCCTCTCTGTATGGTTCCGGTTTACTAAAGCAAATGGATAATTACGCTGTTCAAACTTTGCCGTTAGCTGAGGATGAGGATGTTCATCAGTGGCTTGCCTGTGCTGAAAATAGCAAGTTAACCCCTCCTGATTTTGAATATATACACCGCCGCTTAGTGGAGTGGGTGAAAGTGCATCAAATCAACCTCAGAGGTGAATCATGAGCAGTATTGAATTCGCCCATCCCTGGTACTTTTTGCTGTTACCGCTACCACTATTAGTCTATTGGTTGGTACCCGCATACCGTAGCCGTGAAAGTGCAATTAAGGTTCCATTTTTTTCTCAAATTCTCGAAGCGTTAAATGAAACACCGAGAGAGGCTGCCGGATTACTGACTTCTCAGTGGTGGCAAAAATTCACGTTATTTGTGTCCTGGACTTTGATTGTCGTAGCGTTAGCCCACCCGAGTATGTTGGGTGAAGTGCAAACCCGGGAGGAGTTTGGTCGCGATGTCATGGTGGTCGTGGATTTGTCCGGCTCTATGGCTGAAACAGATTTTAGGCAACAAGGTAAAGAGTTAACTCGTTTGCAGGCAACAAAAAATGTGTTGCAGAGTTTTGTTGAAAACCGGGAAGGTGACCGGTTTGGATTGATCTTATTTGGTGATTCCGCTTTCGTTCAAACGCCATTTACTGCCGACCGCGATGTCTGGTTGAGCTTACTTAACGAAGCAGATGTTGCTATGGCTGGGCAAAGTACCAACCTTGGTGATGCCATCGGTTTGGGAATTAAAGTATTTGAGCAGAATCAGGATCCACAACATCAGAAAATGATGATAGTACTGACTGACGGTAATGATACCGGTAGCTTTGTTGAGCCGATAGATGCGGCAAAAATTGCGGCGGCGAAGGAGATCAAAATTTATATGATAGCAATGGGTGATCCGGAAACCGTTGGTGAGCAACCGTTGGATATGGATACCATAGAGCGCGTATCAAAACTCACCGGAGCTCGTTCTTTTTCAGCAATCGATCAGAGCCAACTCGATCAAGCATATGCTCTGATTGATGAGCTAGAACCACAAACATACAGTGTCTCAACTTACCGCCCTAAAATCAGTTTGCATCATTATCTGATTGTTATTTTGGTTTTAATGCATATTGCTGTGTTTGGTATGCTGACCATCAAACGAATGCGTGAGGTGCCTCATGAGTGATTGGCAGCTTGAATTGCAGTATCTGTCGCAGTTTCATTTTTTGCGGCCTTGGTGGTTAGTGACATTTATTCCGCTAGGTGTGATTTTTTATCTCCGTTGGCAAATGAGTTCAGATAAGTCCCGTTTTGCGTTTTTTCCACAGCACTTACGTACTGCATTAACGGTAAATCACTCTGGATGGACTAATCAGCTACCCCTAAAAATGTTGATGCTTCTATTATCATTGTCAGTGTTAATTTGTGCTGGCCCGGCATGGCAGCGCCAGGCTTCACCGTTTGGTGAAGACTCTGCTTCGCTGATGATTCTGCTTGATAACAGCGAAAGCATGCAGCAAAAAGATGTAGCCCCAAGTCGTTTAGAGCGAGCAAAGCACAAAATTATCGATTTAAGTAATCTCAGAGCGGGTGGTAGAACAGGATTAATGGTGTTTGCTGGGAGTGCGCATGTTGCAATGCCTCTGACCAAAGATAATCAGGTAATATTCCCTTATTTATCTGCATTGAAACCGGATGTGATGCCGGTAGTTGGTAAAGCAGCTCAAACCGCGTTACCGTTGCTCGAAAAGCAAATTGAGCCAGATATTGGCAATACAGTTCTGCTGGTCACTGATGGTGTCGATGATACGACCATGGCCGAGTTCGAACGCTACTTTGCCTCAAACCCTTATCAACTGCTGATTCTTGCGGTTGGCAACTCGAATGCCGTGGCTGATTCGCCTTTGGATATGAATTCATTGCAAAACCTGGCGAGCAGAACGAATGGAAAGGTATTTGAACTGACCGTCGATAGTAGTGATGTTGAACATCTTAATAATCAGATTGAACGTTTTATGCTGATTAATAGTGATTCATCGATGCCCTGGCAGGATGAAGGTTATCGTTTGTTATATCCACTGGTGTTACTGATGTTGCTCTGGTTCCGCAAAGGCTGGTTGGTGAAATGGAGCCTAGTGTTGGTTGTTAGTATGCCTTTGGTTTCTCACAATGCGATGGCAGAGATCGTTAAAACTGAAGCGCAGTCTGAGGTTTCACTCGAGCAGGTGACGGTATGGCAAACCGCCACGCAATGGTGGATGGATTTATGGTTGACTCCTGATCAACAAGCCCAGCGTCTGTTTAATCGTGGTGACTATAAACAGGCGGCAGGTCATTATCGAACACCACTGGATAAAGGCATTGCATACTATTATGCGAGTGAATTTAAACTTGCGCATTCCGCTTTTATGCAAGACAACACGCCGTTAGGTCTATATTACGCAGCGAGTGCTCTAGCAAGGCAAAGAGAGTATGTGGCTGCTCGAGCATTGTTACGTAAGCTTAATGGGTTGGAAAATATAGAACCGCAACTCAAGCAGAATATCGTTCATAACCTTAAAGTGATTTCAGATTTAATCGGTGAAATCAACGATATGAGTGCTTCTCAGGCTGCTAGTATGGATTTAGATCAGGAGGTATCTATCGAACTTCCTGATGACCAGCCGCAAACGGGAGATGGTGCTGACGAACAAACCAACCAAGATCTTATGGTTAATCAGAAGTTTTCTGCTGAAGATATCTTAGGGGACCCCAAATTGGCGGAGGTATGGCTTAAACGAGTGGAAGCCGATCCCAGTCGTTTTTTACAGGCAAAATTTCAGATTCAGCAAAACCGGTCATCTACGGAGGTAAGCAGCAATGAATAGATGGTCATTCCGCTTATTGATGATGGTTATGGTCTGTTTGAGCGGTGTCGGATTAACGCATGCGGAAGAGTCTCAACCAACGCAGGTAACGGCTAAAGCCTGGATTGGCAGTAAAGACTCAAAACAGCTTGCGGTATTTGCTCCGACTGAGCAAATCATTTTATATGTCGAAGTTTCAACCAATACCTGGTACACCTCGGGAACGCAGATCGCTGCCATAGATATTGCTGATGTATTGGTAAAACAACGCAATCCCTTTGCGATTAATTCAAGTGTCCGTAAGCAGGGGCAGACTTGGTCCACTCAACTTTGGGAAATTGTACTTTATCCGCAGAAAAGTGGTGATTTTACTGCGCCCTCTATTATCGTGAATGCTCAGGTTGCAGGCCCGGGTGGAGGAAAGCAGGCTGTTACATTAGAGACAAAACCCATCCCTTTCAGAGTGGAATTGCCCGCTGCCGAGTTAGATGGTTCTCGTTCTTGGTTTAGTTCTACAAAGGCAACGGTAGAACAGCAATGGCAGCAGTCGAGTGAAGAAGAACTTAAGGTAGGTGACAGCGTCACAAGGGTGTTGACCATCGAAGCTCATGATTCACTCTCGGTACTGCTGCCTAACCTATTGCGAGACGGAATTAGTGATGTATGGCAAGTTTATCCGAGTCCTGCAGAATTAATGGATACTCAAAACCGGGAAGGTTATATTTCGAAACGGACAGATAGTCATACTTATATATTGCAGCAGGGCGGTGATATTACCTGGCCAGCTTATGAAGTGTGGTGGTGGAACAGTAAAGAAAAACGTATTGAGAAAGTGACGGTCGAAGGAAAAACGATCCATGTAAAACATACACTTGGTTCCTGGTTACGTGCCTATCAGTCTGAGCTACTTAGTTCGTCGCTGGTTATTGTTTTGGTCGTTAGTTTAATTTATGTACTGAAACGCTATTTTCGTACCCACAGTAAACCTGCCTGGTATCAGTTTGTGCGTTCACTGCTCAAGTGCCATTGGGCGGAGTCGCGCACTCTGCTGTATAAAAAAGCGAGAAACACAAAGCAACAAGTGGCTTTAACTGCTGTTGAACAACAACCGCAATGGAACCGTTATGCTTGTCGTGTTCAGCAGGAAAATACCAGGAGAAAAGATTTTATCTGGCTATGGAAAAGGTTATCCGCCAGAGCAACGATCAGTTTTAGAATCCCTCGGGCATTAAAACAATTGGATAATAAGTAGCGAGATTAACTTTTATTTATAATGTTTTTAGTTATTTAGGTTTTTAGAGCTGGATTTATATTTTTTTAGAAAAAGGTTTTAATTTACGGATTCTTTATGCTTTGTAAGTTATTTCTGTAAAGCACCGTTTTGAGCAAAGTCTTACATATATACGGATTTTATTTTCGTACTATTTGGTTTATAAACGGAACGCTACAAGGTATGACTGAAATGAACTTAATAATAATGAAAATGGTTCATATCAGAATGAAACAACTATGAAGAGAAGCTTAAAATCTGCAATTCTTATTCCTTTTGTAATTGTATTTTTAATTACTTTTATTGGGATTACATCCATTCAGCTTTATAAGTTTGAAAAAAGAGTCAGTACTCTAGGTGAAGAAAAAATGCTATCGGTTACAAATAGCATAAAATTAAAGCTGGATAACTTTCTGCAAGAACCTCTTTATCTGGGTATCGCAATCAGAAATTTAATAGCGTCAAATAGTTTAAATACCAGCCATGACTTATCCACCATTCAAAAATACCTGTCTTCAACGGTTTCTGATGTCTATCAATACCTTCCGCAAATACAAGTTGTTGGTTATGGCAACGACAAGTCAGAGTATGTAGGGTTCCGAAAAGGTGAAGATAATAACCACTTGATTCTTAAAGATGCACGAACCAAAGGTTTGATGACCTTTTTCGCTGGTGATACCACTGATAGTACTGCGGTAATGACAGTTAATGGTTACGACCCGAAAACACGTCCCTGGTATGTTTCAGCCATTCAGGCTAGCTCACCGGTGTGGTCGACGATATATACCAGCATTGATATGTACAATAAAACCAACTCGACGATTTCAGCGGTTATTCCACTTCAAGAGACTTCTGAACAGCCTAATGGTGTTCTGTCACTCGATATCAGCCTCGAACATTTAAACAAGTTTATGCATGAGTTAAAAAGTAGCTATGACGCAACTGTGTATATATTCAATGACTCTGGCGAAGTAATTTCTCACTCCGGTTCAGACAATATCGATAATTTTAGTTTTACTCATTATGCAAAACGCGTAAACCCCGTTATTGACCCGGTTGTGATCGAAGGTTTGAAAAAAATATCGACGATGAGCGGTGATGAATTAAATCAGCCTACGAGTTTTTCAACATCTGTTTCTGGGGAAACATTTTATAATCGAGTTAAACCTTACATCGCAGTCAATAACGAAAATTTCCACTGGTATATAGGGGTTTCGGTTTCAAAAGAGTCTTTATATGAAGACTCTTTCAAAAATCGATTGATAAGCTGGATTATTGGGATGTCTATATGTGCTTTTGGTCTGATTATTATAGCGATCTACATCAATAAGATTATTTTCCCGATTGAGCTTACTATTGCGGCATCCAATAAGCTAGCCAGTGGTCACAAGATCAGGAAAATTAAAAACCCTAGTAATATTAAAGAAATCAAGATGTTAATTTCCAGCTTTAACCGAATGTCATCGAAGATTGAAAAGTCCATCAATAATCTCAAGAGCCAAGTGTTTACCGATGAACTGACCGGGCTACTCAGTAAGGCTGGGCTGATTGAGCACTATAATAAGCTTACAGAGCAAAATGGGACATTATTCTTATTACGGATTGTCGGTTTCAAAGATCTGGTTGATTCTCTAGGTCACGATAAATCGGATTTAGTATTGCAAGCGGTTGCTGGTCGGCTCAACAAATTTGTCGATCAGGAGTGTCTACTTGCGGCAACTGAATCTGGTGAGTTCGCGATGTTTTCACCGCGTCATTATGATCACCGCCAGTCAAAAGTGTACGCAAAAAGTTTAAAGCAATTTATTACTGAGCGATTGAGCATTCAGGGAGTGGATGTCGCGTTTCGCGTGTCGGTTGGAATCGTTTTGGACCTCGGCCCGGAACAGGGGATGGAAAAAGGGTTGCGCAATGCCAGTGTAGCTCTCAGTGAGTCAAAACGTAATAGCGGGCATGTTTTCCATTTTAGTGACCAAATGCTAGAACAAATTGAAAGCAAAACTCAGATGTATGCAGATATTAAAAGAGGGATAGAACATCAGGAGTTCACACCTTTCTACCAGCCAATCGTGGACCTGAAAACCGGTAAAATAGTCGGTGCGGAAGCTCTGGCTCGTTGGATATCTCCGGAATCCGGTATTATTCCTCCTAGTACCTTCATTCCGGTTGCTGAAGAGAGTGGTTTTATCGAACTGCTAGGTGAGAGCATTCTGTATCAGGCATGTATGGATACTAAGCGTGGTATAGAGGAAGGAAAATGGTCTGACGATTTTAAAATGCATGTCAATATTTCCGTGATGCAGCTTTCACGAGCCAGTTTTTTAACTACACTTCATGAGATTATCAACAGTACCGGGATTAACCCTAAGAACCTGTCGTTGGAGATAACAGAGTCAGGACTTGCGGAAAATATGGGCATTTTTAGCCGTAATTTGGAAGCAATTCTTGCTATGGGAATTCATGTCTCAATTGATGACTTTGGTACTGGGTACAGTTCACTATCTTATTTGCAGGAACTTGAGTTTGACTGCTTAAAAATTGACAGAGCTTTTGTCAGTACGTTAACGGAAGATAATTCCAAATCGTCCTTGACTGCTATGATTTTAAATATATCCCGATCAATTGATACTTACGTAGTTGCCGAAGGAATTGAGACAGAAACTCAAGCCAAACTGTTATGTGAGTTGGATTGTCAGCTTGGTCAGGGTTACTTCTTTGGCCGTCCGGTTCCATACGAATCGTGGGGGAATGTATAGTTATTCGACAAAGAATTGAGTGCAGAGTATGGTTATTATTATGACTCATTATTCATATAAATAAATGGAGTAGAAGATGAAATCAGTTGGTATAAGAACAATGGCATTGGTTGCTGTTAGCAGTATAGTGCTAGCGAATTCAGCATGGGCATCCGATCCATTACCTTCATGGAACGAAGGAGACACAAAAGATGCCATCGTTAAATTTGTTGAAACGGTGACGGATACCGACTCTCCAAATTTTGTTCCGGTAGCAGAGCGTATTGCGACGTTTGATAACGACGGAACACTTTGGTCAGAGCAACCAATGTATTTTCAACTTCAGTTTGCTCTGGATAGGATAAAGGCTCTGGCACCAACTCATCCCAACTGGCAGACCGAAGAGCCCTTTGCCAGCGTGCTTAAAGGCGACATTAAAAACTTGCACACAGAAGATCTTATTAAAGTACTGTATGCAACACATGCGGGAATGAATACTGAAGAATTTGATGCAATCGTTAAGGATTGGATTGCAACTGCAAAACATCCGATTACAGGCAAAAAATATCCGCAAATGGTATTTCAGCCAATGTTAGAATTACTTGACTATTTACGTGCGAACGACTTTAAAACCTTTATCGTTTCTGGTGGTGGTAGTGGGTTTATGCGAGCCTGGGTTGAAACTGTATATGGCATTCCTCCTGAGCAGGTTGTTGGATCCACCTTTAAAACCGAATATGTGTTGAATGATGGGAATCCAGAAATTATTCGTCAGCCAGAAATTCTGGTGAATAACGATAAAGAAATGAAGGCGATGGAAATTTACGAGCGTATTGGCCGTCGACCTATCGCAGCATTCGGTAATTCTGACGGCGACTTGGCGATGCTTCAGTGGACATATGCGGGTAAGGGAGTTCGTTTCCCGATGTATATTCACCACACGGATGAAAAACGCGAGTATAGCTATGACCGTGAATCACAAATTGGTCGTCTGGACAAAGGTCTGGATGAAGCTAAAGCGAAAAACTGGACTGTTGTGGATATGGCGAAAGACTGGAAAATGATCTATCCGAAGTAAGCCATCAGAGCAATGAGCCACAGTTTTAAATCAAGAGGTTTGAAACTGTGGCTTATTAATTTCTAAATATCACATCAGCTTTACAAGTTTCACCGCTTCTCTTCTTTTATGCACGTTAAGCTTTTTATAAATCTTATAAATATGCGTTTTGACGGTACTTTCTGCGAGAAAAAGTGTTTTGGCTATTTGGCAGTTTGAATTTCCATGTGACATTAAATTTAAAACTTGCCGTTCGCGTTGGGTTAACTGCTCAAGACATTGTTGGCTTGAACAGCCTGGAATGCGGTAAACATTGATCATCTGTTCCAGACACTCTCTTGGAAGCCATAACCCACCTTTGAGTATGCACTCGATGCTTTGCTGTAAATGACTTATTTCGGCTTGTTCTAATAAAATGCCTTTAAGAGATCTCCAGCGAATACAGATATCAGCCTGTTTTTCCAGCGGAACATTAAAAATGAGTATATTTAAGTTTAGAATGTCGAAATCGGGAAGTTGCGATGAGCTATTTAACGTGTCATACAAAAAATAGTCGATAATCGCTAAATCGACATTGTGATGTTTTGACAACTCGGAGGTATTACAGACGGTGATTGTAATACTTTCAATATTATTCAATTGCTTTTTTATCAAATTATTCTGTAAGGCATTCTCAGATATTATCAATAACTTTTTGATGTTCATAGGAAAACCTAGCTGCTGTATCGAAA
>Ga0075011_10000320_pt1 | contig 25537 bp, 24 predicted proteins | sample TARM_MetaG_T_14_FD_72354 | JGI IMG/M metagenome (GOLD analysis project Ga0075011, IMG submission 72354) | Freshwater microbial communities from Pennsylvania, USA, analyzing microbe dynamics in response to fracking - TARM_MetaG_T_14 | ecosystem: Environmental > Aquatic > Freshwater > River... | reverse complement strand
TCCCCTCTCCCCTTCCCCCGGCCGCCGGAGGCATCTTCCTCCCAAACGTGTTGAAGGCGGCGGGGGTATTTGATAGACGTAGGGGATGGAAGATTTGCAGGAATTCAAGCGGTACAAGATCGGTCAGGCCGCCAAGGCGATCGGCGTCAAAACTTACGTGCTCCGGTTTTGGGAGGGCGAGTTTGACGAGATCGACCCGATCCGTACGGAGAGCGGTCAACGGCTGTACACCGAGGATCACCTGGAAATTATCCGCGAGATTAAGCGGCTCCTGTATGACGAGGGGCTGACCATCGACGGGGCCAAGAAGAAACTGCGCAGCCGAGAGCACGGCGATATCCTGTGCGAGGTGCGCGACGAACTGCTGGTCATTCGCAACCTCCTGAAAAAATAGCGGGACCACCCGCAAAGAGGCGGACCATGGGCAACTTCCTGAAATTCGGGCTGATCGGCCTTGGCGTCTGCCTGGCTCTGTTCATGGTCGCGGCCGTTGTCTTCATGGCCGTGTTCGACCCCAACGACTACAAGAACCGCATTAGCCGGGCCGTGTTCAAGGAAACGGGCAGGACCCTGGCCTTTGACGGGGACATCGAATTGTCCTTTTTCCCGAGCCCGGGCGTAAAGTTGGGCGGTCTTTCCCTGAGTAACGCGGACGGTGTCGGACCTCAGCCCATGATTTCGGTGCGGTCGTCCCGCGTGACCGTTCGGTTCCTACCGCTACTCATGGGCAAGATCCGCTTCGGACAGCTCGAACTGGATGGCCCGGTCCTGAACCTGGGCCGCGACGCCCAGGGCAGGGGCAACTGGGACGATCTGGTGGGCCGCGCGCCGGGCAAACCGGAAAAAAAAGGGCATGGCCGGGCTTTTGATCTGGATGTGGCCGGCGTGGCCGTGACCGGCGGGGAAATGACCTGGGACGACCGCAAGAACGATGTGCGGTTCGAGCTGGACGGCCTGGACATGACCACGGGCGCGATCAGCAAGGGCGGGCTCTTCCCGGTCAAATTGTCCTTGCATTTCGACTGCCCTCATCCCGACGCCAAGGGCGCGTTGACCCTGGAAGGGCGGTCCTCCCTGAATTTGGCGGAGTGTCAGTACGGCCTCATGGACATGCATGCGGCCATACGGGCCGAGGGTGTCTCCATCCCTGGCGGCAAGTTGGACGGGACTCTGTCGTTTCAGTCTCTTGCATTGGATTTCAGTAAGGAAACGGCTCAGATCACCGGGCTGGAATGCTCGGGCTATGAAGTGACACTGCTCGCGGACGGCACGCTCAGAGGGCTGACCGACGGGCTGAAAGAGGCCTCGGCCAGCCTGACCCTGCGACAGGCCGATTTGCGCGCTGTGCTTTCCGCTTTTGGACTCGCGGGCCCGAATACAGCCGATGCCAAGGCGCTGACCGAGGTGGGCGGCACGGCCAGGGTGGATTTCAAGCCCGGTCGATTGGCCCTTGAGGGCTTGGAACTGTCCGTGGACGGGACGCGCATCGTGGGCAAGGGTGTGGTGGAGCGGGGCGATACATGGCCCCGGTTCACGGCGCAATTGGATGTGGGCGACCTGAATCTGGATCGTTACCTCCCCCCGGAGCATTTGGTGAACCAGGACAAGGCCGGGACCAGCCCGCTTGACGACACGGTCCTGCCCGGCCGGGTGATCCGGAGGCTCGATTTCGGTCTGGACGCCAAGATCGCCCAACTCAAGTTCGGCGGGGCGCACTTGAGCAACGTTGCCGTGGCGGCAAAGGGGGCGGACGGATTGGTGACGGTCGATCCGGTGTTCGCCGAGGCCTATGGCGGCACCCTCAAGCTGACCGGCACTGTGGACGCACGCGGTGGCGTGCCCGTAACCAGGACCCGTATTGAGGTGGCGCACCTGAACGTGGCCGGGCTGGCACGGGACGTGACCGGCGAGGACAAGTTCGCTGGAAACGCGAACTACAATTCCTCCTTGAGCGCACGGGGCGAGCGCCTGCGCGACATGCTGTCCACCCTGGGGGGCGAGTTCTCCTTCATGTTGTCCGACGGCGTGTTCCCCGGCGTGGACCTGGTCGGCCTGACTCGGTCCACCCATTCGGTCAAGAAAAAGCAGGGCACGGTGGAGGCGGCGGGGACCGGTTCCACTCGATTCGGATCCATATCGGGTACCGGGACTGTCAAGGACGGCTTGGTCGGCAACAGGGACCTGGAGGTCAAGGCCCCCGGGCTGCGGGCCACCGGGTACGGCGCGCTTTCCCTGGTTACCCGCAAGATCGATTACATGATCCGGGCCAAGCTGGTGCCCACGAGCCAAGGGCAGGGCGGCAAGTCGTCCAAGGACCTTATCGGGGTCATGGTCCCCATCCACGTGACCGGGACCATCGACAAGCCGCTCTACTGGGTATCGGTTACGGAGTACGTCAAGGCGCTGGGCGGCGTGGTGGTCGATACCGTGGGCACGGTGCTCGGCGGGGTGAGGAGCGTGGTCGAGGGGGTTGGCTCGGCTCTGGACAAGTCGTGCTGCGAGGAAGATTCGGAACCGGGCAAGCCCGGGCGGAAGAAATTTCTCGGAATATTCTAGCGGGCCTTCATCTTGATGTTGGCCGGGTTCGGCCCGTTTTTGGGCACCTTTTTGAGTTGTTGCCTGGATTTGGCCGTAGGGGCGGGTTGTTTGGGGGCGGCCGGGTTGGCGTCTTCGCCCACCAGTTCATGCATGGCCGCGAATGCGCCGTCCAGGGATTCCTGTTCCTCTACCAGTTGGCGCAGGAAGCGGTTGATGGGGCCGACCATGGTGATGGCCCGGTCCACTTCGGCGTTGGCACCCTTCTGGTAGGCCCCGATGTTGACCATGTCCTCCACGCGCTTGAAGGTGGCCATGTGCCGCATCAGGGCCCGCCCGTCCGCCTGGGCCTGCTTGGTGGTGATGTCGTTCCGCAGACGGCTGATGGATTTGAGCACGTCGATGGCTGGATAGTGGCCCATGTCGGCCAGGTCGCGGGTCAGGACGATGTGCCCGTCCAGGATGGAGCGGGTGGAGTCCGCGATGGGTTCGGTGAAGTCGTCTCCGTCCACCAGGACCGTGTAGATACCGGTGATGGACCCTTTGCGGCTTTTGCCCGCGCGCTCCAGCAGTTGGGGCAGGTGGGCAAAGACCGACGGGGTGTAGCCGCCGCGTGTAGGCGGTTCGCCCGCAGCCAGGCCGACCTCGCGGCCCGCCATGGCGAAGCGGGTTACCGAATCCATCATCAGCAAGACGTCCTTGCCCTGATCCCGGAAATGTTCGGCGATGGCCGTGGCCGCGTAGGCTGCCCGCATGCGGATGAGCGGGCTCTTGTCCGAGGTGGCCACTACCAGCACGGAGCGGGTCATGCCCTCGGGGCCGAGGTCGCGCTCCATGAATTCAACCACTTCTCTGCCGCGCTCGCCGACCAGGGCGATGACGTTTATGTCTGCTTTGGTGTAGCGGGCCATCATGCCGAGCGTGGTGGATTTGCCCACGCCGGAACCGGCCATGATGCCCACGCGCTGGCCCTTGCCAAGTGTCAAAAGGGCGTTGACCGAGCGGATGCCGACGTCGAGAGACTCGTTGATGCGCGGGCGCTCCAGCGGGTTGGGCGGCTCGCGGTGCAGGGGGGCGAAGGACTCGGCGTGGATGGCGCCCTTGCCGTCGAGCGGGTCGCCGAAGGCGTCCACGGCCCGACCGAGCAGGCCGTTGCCCACCGGGATATGTGGCGGGGTGGCCGCATTCTGGATGAGCGAGCCCGGTCCGATGCCGCGCATGTCCGAGTAGGGCATGAACAGGCACGCCCCGTCGCGGAAGCCGACTACCTCGGCCGGGATGGGGGCGTGGCCCGTGGGCAGGAGATAACAGACCGAGCCGAGCGGGGCCTTGATGCCGTGGCCCTCGGCGATGAGGCCGACCACCTTGGTGACCTTGCCGAAGGTTTGGCAGGGGTCGAGCCCTTCCAGCAAGCCGAGCCGGGAGTCCATGCCTATTCCTTGTCCCCGGTGGTGATCTGTTCGGTTAATTGATCGAAGATGGGTTCGACGAGCTTCCAGCGTGTGTCGATGGTGTTGTCCACCTTGCCGCCCTCGGCCTCGATGACCACGCCGCCCATCTTGATGGAGGCGTCGCCCTTGATGGTCCAGTATTTCAGGGTGGGGTTGCGGTCCTGGATGATCTTGACGAATTCGTCCAGTTCGGCGACCTCCTCGGGGTTGCAGCGGATCTCGATCCGCCGCTGGGACTCGATGCGGTCCAGTGCCTCGGCCATGAGGGCTTCCAGGGCCTGACCTCGTTTCTCGTCCACCTCCACCTTGAGTACTTTTTTCAGGGCCAGGCGGATGAGCTGGACCACGTCCTGGCGTCTGGTCTCGTAAATGTTGTTGCCCTGGGCCCCGAGCTGGGAGAGCAGGGCCTCGGCCTTGGCCGAGACTTCGTTGATCTGCTGCTCCACGAATTCCTGGGCCTCGGCCATGCCCTGGGCGAATCCCTCATGCCGGGCCGTTGTGCGCAACGCCTCGGCCTCGAGTTCGGCCAGCATCTTGATTTCCTTGGCCGCCTCGCGGGCCTTTTCCCGTACTCGAGACAGGTATTCCTCGTTCGTGGAGTCGTCCCATATGAGCTGGCGCTTGCCTTCCAGCTCCTGGATGGTCATCTGGTCCGGGCCGGGCGAATCCATGCCGACCACAACCTTGCCCGTCATGCGCGGACGGTTCTGGGATTTAGATAAAGACATCGCTGCCACCTCGGCTGATGACGATCTTGCCCTCGTCCTCCAGACGGCGGACTGTCTTGACGATGGACTGCTGGGCGGACTCCACCTCCGAGAGCTTCTTGGGCGGCATGATCTCCAGGTCTTCCTTGATCATGGCCGAAGCGCGCTCGGACAGGTTCTTGAAGAACTTCTCGCGCAGGTCCTCGCTGGCACCCTTCAGAGCCACGGTAAGATCCTCGTTGGAGACCTCCTTGAGCAGCTCGCGGATGGCGATGTCATCGATGCCCTTGACGTCCTCGAACACGAACATGAGGTTGCGGATGTCCTCGGCCATCTGGGTGGATTCCTCCTCGATCTCGGACAAAACCTCTTCCTCGGTGTTGCGGTCCACGGCGTTGAGGATTTCGGCCACGGAATTGACGCCGCCGACCTTCTTGCCTTCCTTGCCGCCCATGGCGATGAGCTGGCTCTGCAGGACCTTGTCCACTTCCATGAGCATCTCCTCGGCCACGGCCTCGAGTTTTGCCAAACGCATGAGCACCTCGGCGCGTACGCCCGCGGGCAGATTCTGGATAAGCTCGGCGGCCTGATCCGGGTGCAGGTGCCCCAGGATGAGGGCCAGGGTTTGCGGGTGCTCGTTGCGCAGGATCTGGGCCAGGATGCGCGGGCTGACGTTCTCCAGCTCCTGAAACGGCGTGGGGCCGGTGTCCAGGTCCAGGGAATCCATGATGTATTTGGCGGTTTCCGCGTCCAGGGATTGGGTCAACAGACGCTTTACCTGTTCCGGTCCGCCCACCAAAAGCTCCGCACCGTAGACCAGGGCCTCGTTGTACTCCTTGAGCACTTCCAGGACCTCTTCCTTGGGGATGGAGTCGGTTTCGAGCATGGCCTTGGATACGGCGGCGATTTCATTTCGCTCCATACGCTTGAACACCTCCGCCGTGAACTTATCGCCCAGGGCAAGGAGCACAATGGCCGTTTTCTGGGGGCCGGTGAAGTCTGCCATGTCTTACGCCTCCTGGGTAAGCCAGGTTTTGAGCAGGTGGACAGCCTGGTCGATGTTTTCGTCGGACAGCTGGATGGCGTGGTTCTTGGCGTTTTCGAGCCGTCGGGAAGCGTCCAGGGCTTCCTCGTCCATGTCGTCCTCTTCCAGCGCCAGCCGCTCGGAACCGGGCAGCCCGGCCATCTCCTCTATCTCCTGCTCGGCCACTCTGGGGCGGATCAGGGCCATGACCACCGGGCGGACGACCAGGATCAGGAAGAGGAAGATCAGCAGCCCGTTCAGGAACGGCTTGCCCAGCCGCTGGGCGTATTCCAGCATGGTCCGCATCAGGGAGTCGCCGTCGGCCAGCTGCGGTTCGCCGAACGAGATGTTGCTGACCTCGATGGTGTCGCCGCGCGTCTGGTCAAAGCCTACCGCGTTTTCGATCAAGGTGCGGATGCGGTTGATCTCCTCGACGGTGCGGGGCACGTAGACCTGGTTGCCGTCGGCGTCCTTCTCCCACGTACCGTCCACGATAACCGCAACGGTCAGGCGTTTCAATTCCCCAACGGGGGCTACGATATTTTCTTCCTGCTTGTCTATCTCGAAGTTGGTGGTCCTGGACTCGCGGCTGGAGTCCTGGGTGGTCTGGGTGCCGGTGAAGCCGTCGCCCCGGAAGTTGGTGTCGGGCGCACCGCCGGCCAGGTTGGCCGCGCCGTTGGTGGTCTCTTCGTTGCGGGTCTCGGAGCGGACCACGGCGCTTTCGGGATCATATGTCTCCTTGCGCACGGTTCGCTGGCTGAAATCCAGGTCCGCGTTGACCCTGGCGATGACCTTTTCCGGGCCCACGGCCGGGCCGAGCAGTTCGAGGATGCGGCGTTGCAGCTGGGCCTCGACGCCCGCCTTGTGTTCGATTTGAGCGTTGGACATGGCCAGGCCGGAGGCCTCGTCCTCTGGGGTATACAGGGGGTGGCCCTTCATGTCCGTGACCGTGATGTTCTTGGGCTCGAGCCCCTCGACGGCCATGGACACCAGATTGACTATGCCCTTGATCTCGTCGGGTTCGAGCGTGCCGTCGCCCTTGAGTTGCAGGACAATGGACGCGGACGGCGCGATCTGGTCCTCAATGAACAGGGACTTCTGCGGGATGACCAAGTGTACCCTGGCCTTGTCCACGATGGGAAATTCCGTGATGGTGCGGGCCAGTTCGCCCTGGAGCGCCCGCTGGTAGTTGACGTGCTGGACAAAGTCGGTCTGGCCGATCTGGACTTCGTCGAATATCTCGAAGCCGATGCCCTGGCCGTGGAGGTTGCCCTCGCCCGCCACCTTGAGCCGAAGCTCGTAGACCCGGTCGACCGGAACCATGATGGTCGTGCCGTTGTTTTCGAGCTTGTAGTCCTCTTTCTGGGCCTGAAGCATGCCCACGACCCTGGACGCGTCTTCGGGGTAGAGGTTGGTCATCAGCACACGGTAGTCCGGCTTGTTCATCCAGTAGATCATCAGCGCGAAGGAGATGACCACGGCGGCGGCCAATCCTCCGATAAGAATGCGCTGAGACACGGTGCGGTCAGTCCAGACCCCTTGCAGTTTGGTCCAGTATTCGTTGACGAACGGCGGCATCTTCTATTTCTCCAGCTATGCGTTTGCGGTGCGATTCGATTGCAGCGGCGCCTAGAAGGGCATCTGCATTACTTCCTTGTACGCGGTCATGATCTTGGAGCGGACGGCGCCGGTCATCTGCATGGCCATGCCCGCCTTTTGCATCGAGATCATTAGCTCGTGCACGTTCTGTGTCTTGCCGGAGGCGAATTCCTCGATCATCGTCTGTTTGGTCTCCTGGAGGTCGTTGACCTTGACCAGGGAGGACTTGAGGGTGTCCTGGAAGCTCGTGGTGGGTGCCTGGGGCTTCTTGAGGCTCTCTGCGACCGTGGAATCCACCGTGCGGCGGCGGATGTCCATGGCGTTCTGATAGGCATTGAATGCGACGCTTTTGACGACCATTTACTCTTCTCCTTTTCCTAGCCCTGTCCGATGGTCAGGGCTTTCTGGAACATGCGTTTGGCGCTCTCGATGGTCTGGACGTTGGACTCGTAGCCGCGCATGGCCTGCATCATGTTGGCCATTTCCTCGACCACGTTGATGTCAGGGTAGAACACGTAGCCTTGGTCGTTGGCGTCCGGATGGCCCGGGTCGTAAACCTGCTTGAACGGACGCTCGTCCCGGATCACGCCGAGTACCTTGACCCCTTCCAGGTTGCGGTTGAGCTGGTCCTGCATGGCCTGGTCAAAGGGCGAATAGACCGGCGTGGCCTCGAAGGAGACGGACTTGCGCTGGTAGGGGCCGCCCGCCGCGGTCTTGGTTGTCCGGATGTTGGCCATGTTCATGGAGATGACGTTGAGCTGCGCCCGTTGGGCCGAGAGCCCGGACGCGCCGATGTCGAGGGCGGTCATGATATCCATTTACTTGCTCCCCTCCTGGATGGCTTTGGACATACCGTCGAAGCTCTTTTTGATGACCGACGCCAGGGCGTTGTACATCATGGTGTTCTTCGCGTTGGTGGTCGTTTCCCTCTCCAGGTTGACCTCGTCCTGGCCATAGATCTCGCGGCCCCGGAACTCGTCCAGCCCCTGACCCTTGAATCCGTCGGGGTCGAATGTGGCGGGCAGGTGGTCCTGCTTGGTGCGAGTGAGCTTGCCCAGTGCGTCCTGGTTCAGGGCGGCCTGAAGCTGGCCCTCGAATTCGAGGCGGCGGGCCTTGTAGCCCGGCGTGTTCACGTTGGCGATGTTGCCGGTGACGATATTTTGACGTTGCAGGCGCAGGTCCATGACCTTTGCCGTTATGTTGAGGTGATGCTCGAAAAGTCCTCGCATTCCTTGCTCCTCCTGCGTTCTCGTGGCGTTTGGGGGGTCGGCGGAGGCATGTTTTTCCGCCGGGTCCGCAGGAGTCTAAGCAACTCCCGTTCCAAATAAATAACTGATTGAAATTGAAGAATATTTATGAAATGTATCAATGCGGATGTCAGACTCTTGGACAATGATCATGGCTTGGCGTGGGACGAACGGACGGAGAAAACAGGGTAGATTCTTCCATTCAAGCCGCTTGCGGCCCGGTAAAGGCCCATGGGTCTCGGAGGGCGTTGCCTATCGAAGTCCTTTTTTTTACAATCAGTTGTGGACAATATTGGTGGACAGATGAAATCGTTTTCGCGCCCCTTGGCACATTGATTGCTAGATGGGTAGCGGCCGATTCGGCCATGGAGATCTTTTCAGCCCGGCCCTCGGGCAAAGGAGAAATGGAGGGGAACTATGAGTGGTCATCTGGATTACGAAATCAACAAGGAACTCGGCGAATGCTACCTGTTCATGGGTGAGCTGGACAAAGCCGAGGAGTACTACAGGAAGGCGGTCAGTTCCAACGGCGTCCACCCGGACCCGTACCTCGGACTGGCCACGGTCGCCGTTCAGCGCGGCGATCTCGAAGATGCCGAAATGATGTACAAGAAGGCTCACAAGATCGAGCCTTCGGATAAGAGTCTTTCCGGGATAGCGCTCATCCGCATGGAAAACGGCGACAGGGAGCAGGCTTTTTCCCTATTTGCCGAGGCCATCGAGATGAATCCCGAAAACATGGTCGCCCTGTTCAGCCTGATCAGGCTCGGCCATGAACTGGAACGCATCGGCGAAATCATCCCGCACCTCGAGAATTATCTCGAAATCGATCCGGCCAAGCACGAAGTGCGCTACTCCCTGGCCGGGTGCCTCGCTTGTGTCGGGCAAGAGGACGCGGCCGTCAAGGAACTCGAGACGATCCTGGAAAAGGATCCCGAGAACGGCCCGGCCAAGGAAATGCTCGAACAGTTCCGGTCCTGACAACGGTCTCCCCTCCCCGTTGATTTTCCGTCCCGCGTCCCTTGAGGAGGCGGGGCGGGAAATCAGCCTTGAGACCGTCCGGCGGCTCGGCCGTCCGCACGCGCGATAGCCTCTCAAGCGGAAGGCAGCGCGGATTTTGTCGTTTTTCGCATCCGTCGGCCTGCGCCATGGCGGACACCTTTCCCCCAGCCATACCCCGAAGGGCCCCCTCTCTGAGTCCGATTCGTCCAGCATTGTGGGCAACCGGCGCCTTTTTGCGGCTTGCCGCCCGCTAAGGGCCGGTAGACCGGTTCCCCTTTTCCGCACTTTATGATTCCGGTTTCATTTCCGTTATGCACATCTGTGGAAAACCGCCACTCGGTGCGGCCGCTTTTCGCCGGAAAGCGCGGTCGTCCGCGCCTTGCGTTTGGGCGGCAAATCTGGCACAGGCACTCAAAACATCAAGTGAGGTTGCGATGAATCTGTTGCCTGTTAAGAGAGCCATACTATCTGTTACCGACAAGACCGGCCTGGCCGAGTTCGGCAAATTCCTGGTGGACCGGGACTGCGAACTGGTGTCCACCGGCGGGACCAAGAAGATGCTGAAGGAAGCCGGGCTGCCCGTCACCTCGGTGTCCGACGTCACCGATTTCCCCGAGATCCTCGGGGGCCGGGTCAAGACCCTGCACCCGCACATCCACGGCGGCATCCTGGCCGACAAGGATGACGAAGCGCACATGGAAACCCTGCGCGATTTCGGCATCCAGCCCTTTGATCTGATCTGCGTCAACCTGTACAATTTCGCCGACGCGGTGGCCAAGGGGTTGGACCTCAAGGCGGCGGTGGAGCAGATCGACATCGGCGGCCCGACCATGCTCAGGGCCACGGCCAAGAACTTCCACTCCATCTGCGTGGTTCCCGATCCCAAGTACTACGAGACCGTGGAAAAGGAGATCGAGGAACACGGCGGCCTGACCCTGGGATTTCGCAAGGAGATGGCCACCCTGACCTTCCGGCTGACCAGCGAATACGACGCCATGATCACGAAATACCTCAGCGAGAACGACGTCTAGGCACGACTTTTCGCCCGCCGCGCGGCATCCGGGGGGATTGCCGCGCGGCGCAAGAGGGTGCATAGTCGAATCACTCCGGTCAGGGAGTTGGGGTCACTGGTCCCAACTCCCTGACCGGTAATGGAATCCCATAAATTTTTCGGCTGCGTAAATCGGCCATGGGGCCTCCGCAGACACGTTTATCCAGGAGCGCAATCATCGCCCAGAAGCCCAAGGGCAACCTGCAAGGGTTGAAGCCCAGTCAGATCAAGCGTCTGTCCCGTCTGTACCAACGTCAGTTTCCGGTTGATGCGGCCTATGCCAACGAGCAGGCCCGCGAATTGGCCGAACTCTCCGAGGACACCGGCCGTCAACTCGGTCTGCTCATCGACCGCCAGGGCAAGGTTGCCATGGTCCTGGTCGGCGACAACCGGTCCATCTACATCCCGGAACTGCCGAGGGCCCGCATGAGCTCGGGCCGTCTGCGCGGCCTGCGCCTGCTGCACACCCATCTGGCCGATGAGAGCCTGAGCCAGGAGGACCTCATGGACATGGTCTTCCTGCGGCTCGATTCCGTGGCCGCCCTGACCGTGCGCGAGGGATTTCCGGTGGCCGTGGAGGCCGCCCATCTGTTGCCGCCCAATCCGGACGAGAAGAGCTACGAACTCTTCCCGCCCGTGCGTTGGGATCGGTTCGAACATGACCTGGAGGCCATTACTACAGCAATCGAGGACGAGTTCGGTCGCCAGGCGGACGGGCAGGGTTTGGGCTCGGACGAGGATCGCGCCCTGTTGATCAGCGTGGACGAGGCCCCTCGTCCGGTGCAGGAGCTCTCCCTGGAGGAATTGGCCGAACTGGCCGACACCGCCGGGCTGGTCGCGGCCGGGACCATGGTCCAGCGGGTGCGCAAGCGCAATCCCAAGTTCATCATGGGCAAGGGCAAACTGGCTGAGCTCGAGGTTCGGGCGCTTCAGGCCAACGCCTCGATCATCATTTTCGACCAGGAACTTTCGCCCACCCAGATGCGCAATCTGGCCGAGGTTACCGAGCGCAAGATTCTGGACCGTACTCAGCTCATTCTGGACATCTTCGCCCAGCACGCGACCTCCAAGTCGGGCAAGCTTCAGGTGGAGATGGCCCAGCTCAAGTACACCCTGCCGCGCCTGGTGGGAAAGAACCGGGCCATGTCCCGGCTCATGGGGGGTATTGGCGGACGCGGCCCCGGCGAGACAAAGCTCGAGATCGACCGCCGGCGCGCCAACGACAGGCTGACCAAGCTCAAGAAGGAGCTTACGCAGGTCCGCAGGCACCGCTCCCAGACCCGGGAGCGCCGCGCCAAGGCCGGTCTGCCCATCGTCTCGCTGGTGGGCTACACCAACGCGGGCAAATCCACGCTGCTGAATACCCTGACCCAATCCAAGGTTCTGGCCGAGAACAAGCTCTTCGCCACCCTGGACCCGACCAGCCGCCGCATCCGTTTTCCCGAGGAGCGCGAGGTGGTCCTGACCGACACGGTCGGCTTCATTCGCCGCCTGCCGCCGGACCTCAAGGAAGCCTTCCGGGCCACCCTGGAGGAGCTGGATTCCGCCGATCTGCTTGTGCTCGTCTGCGACGCCTCCCACCCGGAGGTGGAGGAGCAGGTGGAGGCGGTGCGTGCCATTCTCGACGAAATGGAGCTGGCCGAGATCCCGTCCATCCTGGTCCTGAACAAGTGGGATAAACTCGACGGGGAAGGGCGCGAGGCCATGTCTCATGTCTTCCCCGAAGGTATCCCGGCCGTGGCCGTGGATCGGCCCTCTCTGGAGCCGGTGGTCGAGGCCATTCTCGGCAACCTTCCGTGGGAAAAACAGGGTGCCTGACGGGCACCCGGCCATTAGCTCGGGGCCGTCTTGCGGCGGGCGCGGGGACGAATCGGCGACCAAGCCCGGCAAAGAGCGTGACCCAAGACATGGGCGTAGGCCCATGTGCCTCGAAAGAGGAGGGGAGTAGCGTCTACTCGCCCGATTTGTCCGGCAAGGAGGGCGATATCATGGGGCATTCTCCGCCAAGACTGGCCGCGCAAGCTCCCCCAACGTCCCTTCCATCATAGGAAGTATCGCTTTCCAGCGGCTCGACATGGATGGTCACCTCGGCGCGAGGCAGCTTGGAGTGGATGAGTTCTTCAATGAGTTCACAGAGCTCATGGGAATCATGCACGGTCATGGAACCGGGCACCACCAGATGAAAATCGATGAACCGCCTGGGCCCGGACTTGCGCGTGCGCAGGCCGTGGAAGGACGACTGCGTGCCCGCGTAGCTGTGGATGGCGTTGGCGATGATCTTGAGTTCCTCTTCGGGCAGGGCGTCGTCCATGAGGCCGCCCACGGACCGCTTGAGCAGTCCCACCCCAGTGAAGACGATGTTCACGGCCATGATCACGGCGATGATCGGGTCCAGAATCTTCCACTGCGGCATGACGATGATCACGGCCAGTCCGGCCACCAGTCCCACCGAGGTCCAGACGTCGGTCAGCAGGTGTTTGGCGTCCGCTTCGAGCGTGATGGAGTCGAACCGGTCGGCCGCGCGGAGCATGATCCGGGCGACCAGGAAATTGACGATCGAGGAGGCCAGGGCCAGGAGCAGGCCGGGGCCGAGGTTGTGCAGGTCCTGGGGCGAGAGGAAGCGGCCGACGGCCGCGTAGCCTATGCCGAAGGCGGCCACGATGATCAGTACGCCTTCGATGCCGCTGGAGAAATATTCCGCCTTGCCGTGCCCGTAGGCGTGGTCCGCGTCGGCCGGGCGCAAGGCGATGGTGATGGCGGTCAGGGCGAGCACGCCCGCGGTCAGATTGACCAGGGATTCGGTGGCGTCCGAAAGCAGGCCGACCGAGCCGGTCATTCCCCACGCGCCGAACTTGAGCATCAGGGTCAGGATGGACGCCCCGATGGAGTATAGGGCGTAGCGCTTGGGGGATGCCTTCTGCACGGAATTAGCCCTTTTTGAGCCAGGGATTCTCCTCGCCCCGGGCCAGGCGGCGGATGTTCTCCTTGTGCCGCCAGAACAGGACGAGCATGACCACGGCGGCCACGGGGATGAAGGCGAAGTTGCCGGACAGGAGCATGAGCACCGGCAGGGACAGGGCAAAGGTCAGGGAGCCCATGGACACGTGTCCGGTGAGCCAGACCATGAGCAGGCACAGGACGATGCAGATGAGCGCGGGCCAGAAGGCCAGCCCGAGGAACGCGCCCACGGTGGTGGCCACGGCCTTGCCGCCCTTGAAACCCATGAAGCAGGAAAAGACATGGCCCAGAATGGCCGTCAGGGCGACCAGGGACAGGGCGAACGGGGATTCGAGCCAGGCGTAGGCGAAGACCACGGGCAGCAGTCCCTTGAGCAGGTCGCAGGCCAGGGTGGCGATGCCGTATTTCATGCCGCACAGCCGGGCCACGTTGGTTGCCCCGGTATTCTTGCTGCCGTCCTTCCGAGGGTCGATGCCGCACGCGGACTTGGCGATGACCAGCCCGAAGGGGATGGAGCCGAGGATGTAGGCGAGCAGAGCCCAGAAGATCAAGGTCATGGTGATTTCTCCAACTATGATGTCAGGTTTCGGATATTGTATCTTTTTTGCGGTAACAATGGAAGACGTGATGTCTCAGGCGGGCCGGGTTGGCCCGGCTTTTGTCCGTCCGGTTCCGGGACGCGCGATTATTCTTCCAGGGCCTCGCTCAACCGTATCTCGTTGGTCAGCGGGTCAATGCGCGAAAAGTTTATCTGGAACCGCTGGCCCGGGTATAGTTTGTCGCCGAGCATCTTCCTGGGCGCGCGTACGTTGACCTGGAGATGGGGCATGGCCAGGGTGGCCATGGGCCCGGCCTCGTCCACCAGCACGGCTGGCTGGAACTCACGGCGGCGCTTGGCCAGATAGACCAGTTTCCAGTAGCGGGGCCGGAACCGCTGCACCGCGCCGACCGCCTGGATGCGCATGTTCAGGTGGGTGATGAGCTGATCCAGTTGGTCGCGGTCGAGCCTCGGCTCGCCCGAGGCCAGGAAGGAGCTGACCTGAGCCATATTGATAAAATCCGTGTAGCGCCGAAGGGGCGAGGAGATGGGCGCATAGGCCGCGACGCCCAGGGCCGCGTGCCGCTTGGGCGTGGTCTCCAGGGTCGGGGGCAGAAGCAGCTTGACCGAGCGCAGGATCTCGGCGGGTTCGGTGAAGATGCCTGCGGCCTCGGGGGGCAGGGCTATGTCCTGGGTGCGGTGGAGCAGGGGCACGCCGTTGTCTTTGGCCCACAGGGCGAGGCCCGAGTTGGCCAGGATCATGAATTCGCTGATGACCAGTTCTGAGCGAGGGCTGGGCGTCTTGAGCTCGATGTTGACCAGGGTCTGCGCGCCGTTGCCCTCAAGGGTGACCATGGGCTCGGGCTTGCGGATGACGCACGCGCCCGAGGCCAGCCGCCGTTCCAAAAGATGGGTGGCCAGGTCGTGGGCCAGCATCAGGGACTCGTCGGTCCGCTCCTGGATAGCCCGGTCCGCGTCTTCGTAGGTGGTGTTGGCCTTGACCCGAACCCAAGCCGTGCGTGGCGTAACCTTTTCCAGGGTGCCGTCGGCCGCCATGAAGAAGTCCGTGACCAGGGCCGGGCGCGCCTCGCCCTGCAACAGGGAGTATTGGCCTGTGCCGAGGCGTTCGGGCATCATGTGGCTGGTGCCCTCGGGCAGGTACAGGCTTGTGGCCCGGTGCAGGACCGCCTTGTCCAGGTTTGATCCGAAGGTCCAGTGGGTCTCGGGCCGGGCCAGGACGATGGATAGCCGGTAGCCCGTACCGTGTTTTTCGATGCGGAAGGCGTCATCGATGTCCCGGGTGGTGCTGGCGTCGATGGAAATGAGGTCCTCGATCTCCGGCGTTTTTGCATGATTGCAAAAGCTGTTTTCTATGTCTTCAATTTCATTGATGAAGGATTGTGACCAATCGTCATCCCAAGCGTAATCCGCTTCGTCCAGGTGGTAGTTGTGGTGGACCGGCAGCACGCCCCAGGTCTGGGCCAGGAGCAGGGCCAGGTGCGGCACGTCGGGCAACCCCTTGGATATGGCCGTCCATATCTTGCGGTCGGTCTCGTCCAGACCTTCGCCCACCTTACCCTTGAGGATGCGTTCGAGTCCGTTGGCCAGTTCCGGGTCCAGGTCGTGCAGGTTCGGTTTGCGGCCCTGGCCGTGGGCGGCCCAGAGCTCCTTGAGCAGGGTTTGACCCGCGCCGGTGATGGCCTCCCGCTCCTTTTCCTCGGCCTGCTGCCGGAGCTTCAGCTCCACCTTTTCGGCGGGCCAGATCTCGAACACGGGCGGGCGGAACTTGAAGTGCGCCTTAGCTTGGAGCATGGCCCGGCCCAGCGCGGCCAGCCGGTCTTCGTCCCATTCCTCCCAGAGCAGGTCGGCGAACCAGGACAGGGGGGCGGAGTCCACCTCACCCTGGGCCAGTTCCCACAGTTCCATGACGTCCAGCCCGGCCTGGATCTCGCCGCGCGCTTCCTGGCGTTCATTGAGAATGTTCTGGATGTCCTGGCGCGAGGCGTCGGCAGGCAGCACAGGTCCGTGCCACGGCAGCAGCCGGGGGGCGGGCAGCTTCATCTCTCGCTTGTTGATGGTCAGCAGGCGGAGTTTGCCGGATGATTCCTCAAGCACCCAGGCTAGCTGGGGCTGGTCGCCGTGCATGAATTCCACCACCGTGCCGGGGCGGACCGTAGGGCCGAGCGTAGTTATTTTAGCCATATGTCAGTCGATTCTTTTTTTGTTGCGCTAACGGTTCGGTTAGCATGAAACGGTTGTCAGCGTAAGGCCGGACGCGTAAAGGAGAAGCATGCAGATGGACTTTATGGAACTCATTGGCCTGGCGGCTGGTTGCTGCACCACAGCGGCATTTTTCCCTCAGGTTCTTCACACCTGGCGGACCCGCTCCGTGGCGGATCTGTCTCTGCGCATGTACCTGCTGTTTACCCTGGGGGTACTGCTGTGGTTGGTCTACGGCATCCGTGTCGGTTCGCTGGCCGTGACCCTGGCCAACGCGGTCACGCTGGTCCTGGCCGCGTCCATCCTGGTCATGAAACTCGTCTACGGCAACTCCTCCCGCAAGGGTGGGGGCCGCCGTCCCAAATAAAAAGCTTCGCCGAACTCCTGCCCGGCGAAGCCCATCTGATTTCGTTTGTTCAGCTCTAGTGTTTGAAGGAGCGCTGTCCGGTGAAGACCATGGCCACCTGCGGCTCGGCCTCGTTGACCGCCTGGATGACCTCATGGTCGCGGATGGAGCCGCCGGGCTGGGCGATGGCGGTCACGCCCTGGTCGATGCACAGGTCCACGCCGTCGCGGAACGGGAAGAATCCGTCCGAGACCGCCACGGAGCCGGGCAGGCCGCCGCGGGCCTCTTCGGTGCGCTTGTCGATGTCGGCAAGCTTGGCCTTCATCTCCGGGTCCTTGATGGCCTTGAGCTTGAGCTCGAACAGGGACATGCCCAATTCCTTGGAGGACAACAGGTCCGCGTACTTGATGTACGCCTTGGTCACGGCCAGTAGCACGCAGCCCACGCGGTCCTGTTCGCCGGTACCGATGGCGGTGGTCACGCCGTTGCGGACGAAGATAACGGAGTTGGAGGTCACGCCGGCCTCCACGGCCCAGGCGAAGAGCAGGTCATCCGCTTCCTGCCTGGAGGGGGCACGGGCCACAAAGGCGTTGCCGTCCTTCTCGGCCTCGGCCGGGATGAAATCATCGGCGGCGAGGATGGCGTTGCGGAAGGAAAATTGTAGGACCATGCCGCCGTCGGACAGGGATTTGATGTCCAGGAACGGCGTCCGGGACAGGGACTCAAGTTCGGTGATGCCCGGAATCTCCAGGATGCGCAGATTCTTTTTCTTCTTCAGCACGGCCAGGGCGTCGGCGTCGAACTCAGGCGCTGCCACGACCTCGAAATATACGGAGTTGATCAGCTCGGCGGTGGCCAGGTCAAGCTTGCGGTTGACCACCACGGCCCCGCCAAAGGCGGCGATGCGGTCGGCCTCGAAGGCCCGCTTCAGTGCCACGGCCACGCCCTCGTCGGTCCAGGCGGCCCCGCAGGGGTTGTTGTGCTTGAGGATGAGCGCGGCCGGTTTGGCGGACAGGTACTGCAAAATATTCAGGGCGTTGTCCACATCGGTCAGGTTGGTCTTGCCGGGGTGCTTGCCCGCCTGGAGCATGTGCTCTTCGGTCAGGGCGGAGACCAGTCCCTGGCCAGCGCCGATGAACTTGACGCCGCCGACTTCAAGCTGGCCTTCGGTCAACTCGTAGAGCGCGGCGGGCTGGTCCGGGTTCTCGCCGTAGCGCAGTCCCTTGGTCTCGCCGTCGATCTCCCAGGTCCGCTTGCTGAAGACCAGCTCCTGGTCGCCCAGGGTCAGTTTCATGTCCGCCGGAAACGGGTCCCGCTGCAAGGTATGGTACATCTTTTTCAAATCGCTCATCGCTTGGACTCCCTGTTGTTGCCGTGTGAGGGGGCGGTCATACCACACCTTCCACAGGCGGGCAATGATTGGCGCCCGCACCGCCCCGGTGGGCAAGCATCCATTTGAAATTTACGTCGAAAAATAATTGTTCTAACGAGATTACATAGTAAGATTGAATCAGGCGGAAAAATATTTGCCATGAAGGCGGTCTCAGCCCTGGTGTACGGTCGCTCTTGGAATTTACTGCGAACAGGAGGCATTATGCGTATATTCAAGTTCAAGGACTGGGGGCTGCAAAGCAAGATACTCAGTTTTTTTCTGGCCGCCGTGATCCTGGTTTTGGGAGGATTGCTCGGCTACTTTCTGCCTGTAGTCGCAGACTCGCTCATGCAGGAGAAGCGCATGGCCACCAAGAGCGTGGTTGAGGTGGCCTATGGGACAATCGCCTCTTGGGCCGCCAAGGCGGAGTCCGGCGCCGTGACCCTGGAGGCCGCGCAGCAGGCCGCCAAGGAGGAGGTCGCGACCCTGCGTTATCATGGCCAGGAGTATTTCTGGGTCAATGACCTCCACCAGATTATCGTGGTCCATGGGGCCAATTCGGACCTTAACGGCAAGGACCTGACGGATAAGAAGGACCCCAACGGCGTGTTCATCTTCCAGGAGATGGTCAAGGTGGCCAAGGCCCAGGGTCAGGGATTCGTCAACTACATGTGGCCCAAGCCCGGTTTGGACAAGCCCGTGCCCAAGGTTTCCTTCGTCAAGCTGTACAAGCCCTGGGGCTGGGTCGTGGGCTCCGGCATTTACGTGGATGACGTGGACGATCAGGTAAGCTCCCTGCGCTGGCAGATACTCATCCCCACCGTGGCGGGCATGGGTATCCTCATCCTCGTGGTCTTCTGGGTGCTGCGGGGCATCATCCAGCCCCTGCGCGAGGCCGTGGTCGTGTCCAACTCCATGGCTGATGGCGATCTTACCGTGGACATCGTTTCCCGGAGTAAGGACGAGGTCGGCCAGTTGACCGCAGCCATGGGTAACATGCTCGGGGCTCTGCGCAACGTGGTTTCCGAAGTCAGCCTGGCCTCGGAACAGGTCACCTCGGGCAGTGAGGAACTGGCCTCATCGGCCATTGACCTGTCCCAGGGGGCCACGGAGCAGGCCTCGGCGGTCGAGGAAGTCTCGGCGGCCATGGAGGAGATGACCTCGTCCATCGGCCAGAACGCGGAGAATGCCCAGACCACCAACACCATGACCAACAAGGCGGCCCGCGATACCGAGTCGGGCGGCCAGGCCGTGACCAAGACCGTGGGTGCCATGAAGCAGATCGCGGAGAAGATCTCCATCATTGAGGAGATCGCCCGCCAGACCAATCTCCTGGCGCTGAATGCGGCAATCGAGGCGGCCCGCGCCGGTGAGCACGGCAAGGGATTTGCCGTGGTCGCGGCCGAGGTCCGCAAGCTGGCTGAACGCAGCGGCGCTTCCGCGGCCGAGATCAGCGAGTTGTCATCGTCCAGCGTCGAGGTGGCCGAAGAGGCCGGGAGCCTGCTGGCCCAAATTGTGCCGGACATCCAGAAGACGGCCGAACTGGTCCAGGAAATATCGGCCGCCACCAACGAGCAGAACGCGGGCGGTTCCCAGGTCAACGCGGCTATCCAGGACATGGACAAGGTCATCCAGCAGAATGCGGCCGCGTCCGAAGAGGTCGCCTCCACAGCGGAGGAACTGTCCTCCCAGGCCGTGCAGTTGCAGAAGGTGATCAGCTTCTTCAAGCTCGGCGGGAACGCCTATGTCCCGGCCACGAACAAGGTCCAGGTGTCCAAGTCCAAGGCCCCGGCCATAGGCAAGGGAACGCCCAAGGCGGCTGCCGGTCCCGCAACCGACGGAATGGACCTTGACTTGGATGATTCGGACGACAGCGATTTCGAACGCTTCTGATTCCTTTGCGTCTCCTGTGAACGATACGGCCGTCCGGTTCTCCGGGCGGCCTTTTTTGTCCGGGACGGACCGCGATTTTGCCTTGGCGGGTGTGCTCAATATTTGGTATGCAAAGAATCCCGGCATGCGTTTTTTACTAATCAAGGAACACCGATGTCAGAAAGCTACATGGAAAAGGCGCTCTTGAAGCTCGCCCGTCAGGTCAATGCATACGACGAGGCCTCGCTCATGAGCCTGTGGGAAAAATACGCGGAGAAAGTCCGCCACTTCGAGCCCACCAAGCGGTGGGAGGAATCGGTCCTGGTGTTCAATCTCATCCAGTCCACCCGCCTCAAGAACCAACTCTTCAATTACAATTGGGCTCAGTCCCGCCAGCCCGGCGACGGGCCGGTGGAGATCGATTTGGCCGCCCTGACCGCACCGGAAAAAGGTTCCGGGCCGGTGAACGGCGACCTCGTCCCAGAGCGCGATGACGCCCACGGGGACGGGCAGGTCAAGAAGGACCGCCGAGGCAAGCTGCTCACCCTGACGCCCAAGAACGGCAAGTAGCCGCCGCGCCGATCGGTTGACATAGACACCCGTTTATATTTACGGAACATAACCGTTTGTGCGCGCATCCCCGGCCGGGGGCCGCAATTCCGGTATTTCAAGGAGCTAACAATGTCCAATATGGTGGTTTTCGGTTCCCAGTGGGGAGACGAAGGTAAAGGCAAGGTCGTCGATATGCTGGCCGAAAAGGCGGACGCCATCGTCCGTTTTCAGGGTGGCAACAACGCGGGGCATACCCTGGTGGTCGACGGCGAGCAGTGCATCCTGCACCTGATCCCCTCCGGCATCCTGCACCCCGGGAAACAGTGCCTCATCGGCAACGGCGTGGTCCTGGACCCGTTCGTGTTCTGTGAGGAGCTGGACAAGCTCGCCGCCAAGGGCATTGACGTGGCCCCCTCCCGGATGATGATCAGCAAAAAAACTCACGTGATCATGCCGTACCACTGTCTCATGGACGCGGCCCGCGAGTCTGCCAAGTCCGCCGACGGCAAAATCGGCACCACCGGGCGCGGCATCGGCCCGTGTTACGAGGACAAGATGAACCGCTGCGGCATCCGCGCCGGTGACTTCGCTGATACCGAGCTGCTCAAGGCCAAGATCGGCAAGGCTCTGGAGGAGAAGAATGTGCTCTTCCAGCACCTTTACGGGGCCGATCCCGTGGATGCGCAAGAAGTCTTCGACAAGGTCCAGCCCGTGGCCGAGCGTCTGATTCCGTATCTCGGCGACGTGTCTTCGTCCATCCAGGCTGCCGACTCCGTGCTGTTCGAGGGCGCCCAGGGCACGCATCTGGACATCGACCACGGCACCTATCCCTTCGTGACCTCGTCCAACACGGTCACGGCCAACGCGGCGTCGGGGGCTGGCTGTTCACCGCGCGAACTCGATCGGATCATCGCCATCGTCAAGGCGTACACCACCCGCGTGGGCAGCGGTCCGTTCCCCACGGAACTGACCGACGAGGATGGCGAGTACCTGCAATCTCACGGCCATGAATTCGGGGCCACCACCGGGCGCAAGCGCCGCTGCGGCTGGCTCGACCTGGTGGTTCTCAGGGAATCCGTCCGGCTGAACGGCCCCACCGAGCTGGCCATCACCAAGCTCGACGTTCTTTCCGGCCTCAAGGAAGTCAAGCTTTGCGTGAGCTACGAATACAAGGGTGAGACCGTCGCCTACCCGCCCCAGGAACAGAACGGCATGGCCTACGTCGCGCCGGTTTACGAGACCCTGCCCGGCTGGGACGAGGACATCACCGACGCGCGGAGCTGGGACGACCTGCCCGAAAACGCGGTCAAGTATCTCAAGCGCGTTGAGGAGATCTCCGGCGTCAAGATCGGCATCGTCTCCGTCGGCCCCGACCGGGTACAGACCTTTTAGGAGCGGTGGGCATGACGCTGCACGACGATCCGTTGGCCGCCCTTGCGGGGCAGGAGCACGCGGTCCGGCGGCTCAACGCCATTGCCCACGATCCGCCCCAATCCATAGTTATAGAGGGAGGCGACGCGGACTCCCGCGTTGCCCTCGCCCTGTACTGGGCCATGCGCCTGAACTGCGAGTCCGGGGCCGTGCCCTGCGGCCAGTGCCCGGCGTGCAAGCAGATTGCGGACCTGGCCTTCAACGATTTGCTGTTCTTCGACGGCCGAGAGGGGCTGATCAAGGTGGATTCCGTGCGCGACAAGCGTTCCACCTGGGGCCAGCCGCCCAACGGAGACGGGTACCGCGTGTCCATCTTCGCCGAGGCCCAGATGTTCATGACCGAGGCGGCCAACGCCTTGCTCAAGTCTCTGGAGGAGCCGAGGCCCGGCAATGTCTTTGTTCTGGCAGCGCCCCAGCGCGAGCGGCTTCTCGAAACCCTGGTCTCGCGCTCCTGGGTGGTCACGCTGTCCTGGCCGGACGTGCGTGTGAATCCGCCTGAGGTGACTGAATGGACCACTGCCCTTGTCAAATTCTGGCAGACCGGGCGGGGCTGGTTCGAACGCACCCAGGTACGCGGCGCGGTGGACCGGAATCTGGCCATGGACGTGGTCATCGGCATGCAGCGCGAACTGCGCGAGGCTATGTCCGGGGCCTGTGGGACCCCCCTTTCTGCGAGCATGGCCAAGGCCTATGGCCCGGCGGATCTGCGGCGTATAGGCCTGGTCCTGGAACAGGCCCAGGACGCCCTGAACACCCAGGTCCCGGTAAACCCGACCATGGTCCTGGACTGGGTCGCCACCCGCATGGCCTAGATCGTGCGCATCATTCCCTATGACGGCCACGACGCCGACGTCATAATCGAACTCATCACCCACATCCAGATCACGGAATTCGGCGTGGCCACCTCGGCCGAAAAACAGCCGGACCTGCGGGATATCCCCGGGTACTACCAATACGGGGCGGGCAATTTCTGGCTCGCCTTTGAAGGGGACGAGCTCATCGGAACCATCGCACTCAAGGACGTGGGGGACGGGGTTTGCGCTCTGCGTAAAATGTTCGTGAAAAAAGCGTATCGCGGCAAGGTGTTCGGCGTGGGCGCCAAGCTCATGCAGACCCTGCTCGACTGGGCGCGGGAGCGCGGCGTGCGCGAGGTATACCTCGGCACCGTGGACGTCTACCACGCGGCGCACCGGTTCTACGAGAAGTCCGGCTTTGTCGAGGTGGGCCGCAAAGAGGTCCCGGAGACGGTCCCGCTCATGGACGTGGACGTCAAATACTATCGTTATCGTTTTTAGCGTTGCTGCGGCCGCAACAAAAAACGCCCGGATCGGAAAACCGATCCGGGCGTTTTATTGTTTTGCGCAGATCCTCTAGGCGTCGACCTTCTTACCCGCGAAACGGATGACCAGAGCCGTGCCCAGTATGCCCAGCGGCAGGGTCATGGTCACGGGCAGGCCCAGGCCCGCCGGGAGGTAGCCGGTGACGATGGCGAGCCCGGCCACGGTCACCGCGTAGGTCAGCTGGGTGCGCACGTGGTCGATGTGGTCGCAGCCCGCGCCCATGGAGGACAGGATGGTGGTGTCCGAGATGGGCGAGCAATGGTCGCCGAAGATGGCTCCGGTCAGGACCGAGCCCACGGACAGGACCACGAATTCCGGGGCCGGATTCATGGCGAACGCCAGGGGGATGGTCAGGGGCATGAGGATGCCCATGGTTCCGTATGATGTCCCGGTGGCGAAGGAGATGATCGAGCCGAGGATAAAGATAATGGACGGCAGCAGGTAGGCGGGCAGGGCGTCGGACAGCGCTCCCACCAGGTAGGAGGCAGTGCCCAGCTCCTTCATGACTCCGGACAGGGACCAGGCCAACAGCAGGATGACGGCGGTGATGTTCATGGATTTGATGCCGGTGACAAAGGTCTCAATGGCCTCCTTGAGCGGCATGATCTTCCGGGACACGGCCATGGCTATGGCCACCAGGGAGGCGAGCAGGGCGGCCTGGAACAAAACCACCGAGGCGTCCGAGGCCCCGAAGCATATGCGCATGGAGGCGAAAGACAGGGGAGAAGCGTTTACCGTCGCCAGTACGGCCGGATCGTCGATGTTCTGGTAGCCGTTGAAGTAAAAGCCCAGAAAGGCGGCGACCATGAGGGTGCCGATGGGCAGGATGGCGCTCCAGACCGACGGCTTCACATGGGCGGCGGGCTCCAGGGTGGTGGCCTCGTCCGAGGCCATGGGCACGGCGTTGTCGGCCAGCACCTTGCCGTGGGTCCGGGCGCGCATCTCGGCCGCGTACATGGGGCCGAAATCGCGTTTGAGCCACACGGCCAGGAGGATGAAGAACAGGATGTAGATGTTGTAGAACCGGTACGGGATGGTCTGGACAAAGATGCCGTAGGCGTTGCCGGTAAGCCCGATAGCTTGGTAGCCATCGCGGATCAGGCCGACCTCGTAGGCCACCCAGGTGGATATGAGCGCGATGCCGGCGATGGGCGCGGCCGTGGCGTCGATGATGAAGGCCAGCTTTTCGCGCGAGACCTTCAACCGGTCGGTCACCGGGCGCATGATCGGGCCCACAGTCAGGGAGTTGGCGTAGTCGTCGAAGAAGATGAACAGTCCCATACACCATGCGGCCAGCTGGGACGAGCGCGGGGTCCGGGCCCAGCGGGAGATGGCCCCGGCAATGGCCTGGGCTCCGCCCATCTTGGAGATCAGCGCGATGAGCCCGCCGATGGCCAGGACCTGGAGCACAATGCCCGCGTCCCAGGGGTCGGCCAGAGAGGTCAGGACCTGGGTGGACAGGTGCAGGAACCCGCCGACCAGGGCGTGGTACACGTCATAGCCCTTGAGTTCGAGCATGAAACAGCCCGAGAACACGCCGATGAACAGCGACAGGACGACGTTCTTGCTGGCAAAGGCCAGGGCGATGGCCAACAGCGGCGGGATCAGGGTCAGCAGCCCCCAGTGTTCGGCGTTGGCGGCTGCCACCGTCGGATCGGCGGCCAGGGCGAAGGCGGGCGTGAAAAAGGCCGCCAGGCAGGCGGCCGACAGGATGAGGAGTTTACGCATGAAGTTCCCTTTGAAATATGCTCGTTGGAGTACTGTATATTCAAAATCAAGGCCTAAATACAAAATTGTATGCGGCGCTGATGGAGAGGAGGCATATCCCATTCATCAGGGTTTGTCGATGGTGAAGAGATATCGACTCTCGTATTAATTGCCAAAAAAGGAAATTTTGTGGAGTTGGGTCAGGGAAAGCGGCTTTCGCGCTCCACCTTGCAGACGCGGGTGGTGAAGGATGCGTACCATTCCCTGCGGCCGCGCTCTTGGGCCTGTTTGTGCCCGGGGTGCTCGCGCCACGCCCGGATGGCCTCCGGTTTCTCCCAATAGGACACGGTGATGCCTACCTCTTCGCGGGCTGAATCCACGCCCAGGAAGCCGGGCATGGACCGGGCCAGTTCGAGCATGCGTTCCGCGGTCTCGGCGTAGCGGTCGTCGCGGTCCGTGCGCATGGAGGTGAAGATCACGGCCCAGCAGGCGCGGCCGTTTACGTCAGGATTATTCTTCGGCATTGTGACCCCTTGGGTGTGAAGCGATTCAGTTTGACGGCCTCGGCCAGCGGTTGTCCGATCT
>Ga0075011_10000318_pt1 | contig 25585 bp, 25 predicted proteins | sample TARM_MetaG_T_14_FD_72354 | JGI IMG/M metagenome (GOLD analysis project Ga0075011, IMG submission 72354) | Freshwater microbial communities from Pennsylvania, USA, analyzing microbe dynamics in response to fracking - TARM_MetaG_T_14 | ecosystem: Environmental > Aquatic > Freshwater > River... | reverse complement strand
CCTCGGTCATGGCCGATCTGAAGAAGCTGGGCGTGGACGTGTCCACCGAATTCGCCATGACCTATGATCCGGACACCGGCAAGGTCACGGTCCCGGATTCCACCAAGGACGCGGAGATCATTAACAAGTATTTCGAGGACAATCCGGACAAAGTCGAGGAGTTTCATACCATCATCCAGCTGGGCAAACTGACCTCCGCGGCCTCCGGCAAACTCTCCCAAAACGATATGATGACCAACCTCCAACAACAGTCCCTGGCCTGGTGGTACGCGGACAACACCGATCCGGCCAGTTGGTTTCAAGGCGGCGGCCTCCTGGCCATGGGGGGGAGCAGTGGTTCCTACACCGGCCTGAACCTCTTCGTGTAGAGATCAGCGGGCACCCAGGACCTGGAGTATGATCCCGGCTTGCCAGTCGAAATAGGGATTGAAAGTCTGACGCGCCATAACGGCCCCTTCCTTGGCATCCCCCCAGGCCGAGAACCAGACATCCTCCCCGGCCAGGCACCGAGCATAGCCCGCCCTGTCTTGACCGTTGCAGATGCGCAGGCTGCCGTGGCTCCCGTACAGCGGGTTGTCCGGCGAGAACAGCGCCCCCATGTGCGAGAAACTGTGGATGCGGAAATCGGGCACAAAATCCGTGCGCACCAGTGTGCGGTCGGAGAGGCCGTCCGCCGCGGCCGCGTCTCCATACCAAACCAAGCGGCTGCCGGGATGGGTGAACAGTCGGTCGAAGGACCGCAGGATTCGCCGGACGTCCAGGACCGAGTCGTGCTCTGAGAGAACCACCATGGCGGGTCTGTCGAAGGGAAGCTCCCGGAGCATGGTCCGGGCCGTGACGCTGGTCCGGTAGAACTGGGAGAAGGCGTTGGTGGGCACGACATTGTAGCGCACGGGTGACTGCCGGGGACGGTCCCGGGCTCGGCTTCAGGATCCAGTCGGTGAACAGGGCCGCCACCGGGGAAAGAAAATCCAGCGGCTCGTCGGTCCACAGGGCCGGGGAAAAGAGGACCAGTCCACGCACTTCGGAGTTGATCAGGGCCTGCTCGATGACCAGGTTCGCGCCAGTGGAAAATCCGCCGAGATAGAGCTCGTCCACTTCCGCGCCCAGGAGGGCCGCCTGCTCGGCAACCACCTGCCGCCACTCGGCCACATCCACCTTGAGCATGTCCTCGGGCCGGGTGCCGCAGCCGGGCAAAAGCACGGTCCGGACCAGGTATCCGTTTCGGGCCAGGACGGCCCCTATATCCCAGAAGGACCACGGCGAGTCACCCAAGCCGTGCACCAGAAGGATGCCCTTGCCGGTGTTAGTTTCCGGTCGCCATTCGCGCGGTCCGTTCCAGTTTAGCTCGAGCTCCTGGTTATCCGTCTGGAAATCCCGCCTGTCGGCCATCCACTGCCGAGTCTGAAGCCGGTATGCCTCGAAGCTCGGCTGCCCCAGAGGGGCGGTTTCCCGTGCGCCCGCGCAGCCGAAGGTTCCGGACAGGACCAAGCTCAGCAGCAGGCTGAAGGCGACACTGACGCGCATGGCGTTTTTCATGGTCATAGTCGGTCAGGTCTCTCCCAAATAGCGAGCCGGAAAGGACGCCTCCGCAAGCCAATATCACCCAGCCTCAACGAAAAGGGCGCGGCATGTTCCCATGACGCGCCCTCTCGCCTCGGCCGGTGCGACCGGGTCTGCTACCCGTAGCGGCGGACCGCTATTCGACCACGGTGGCCTTGGTGATGACAACGGGCTCGAGCGGAACGTCGTCGTGGAAACCTTGGCGGCCTGTGGCAACGTCCCTGATTTTGTCCACGGTATCCTGCCCCTCCACGACCTTGCCGAAAACGGCGTAACCCCATCCCTGGGGAGTCTCGGAGGAGAAGTTCAGGAAACCGTTGTCCTTGACGTTGATAAAGAACTGGGACGAAGCGGAATGCGGGTCCATGGTCCGGGCCATTGCCAGGGTGTACTTGTCGTTGGTCAAGCCGTTGTTGGCCTCATTCTCGATGGACTCGCGGGTGGCCTTTTCCTTCATGTCCGGATCCATGCCGCCGCCCTGGATCATGAAGTTGGAGATGACGCGGTGGAAGATCAGGCCGTCGTAAAAGCCCTCTTCCACGTACTGCTGGAAGTTGGCCGCACTCTTGGGGGCCTTCTCGAAATCGAGTTCGATGACGATGTCGCCCATGCTGGTTTCCATCTTGATCATGAATACACTCCTTTGTGCCGGGACGCGCCCGGCGTGATGTCGTTTGGGGCCTCCCCCTTACCAGAGCCCGATACGCCTGGCAAATGAGACCGCCGTGCGGGCACTATTGCCCTGCCCCGGACGGCCCGGTCACCATGCCTGCGGGCGAAGAGCCGCTGGCGCCGGGATCATAGAACATACCCAGCCCCTCGTTGGGCAAGGCCTGCTGCCTCACCAGGGCCGGGTTTTCGGCCTGGAAGGTCAGCAGGGAACCAAGCTTCAGGATGTTCCGCTCGATGACCAGTTCGGCCTGGGGCTCGACGATCTCCGTCTGCTTGGCCGTATGGGGGCTTTCCGGACTGAAGTTGACGGGCGGCGGCCCGTCCACCAACCCCGTGACCAGATAGGCCAGGGCCAACCCGGCCATTACCGGCTTGAGCACCCGAACCATGCCCCCCCAGGTCAACCGGGACATGCGCCCTACCCCTTGATGACCTTGACGATCGTTTCCTGATCCTCGGCGGCCAGGTAGGGATGCATGGGCAGGGCGAAGATGCGGGATGCAGCGTCTTCGGACACCGGGAAATCGCCCATGACGTAGCCCAGGTTGGCGAACGCCTTTTGCAGGTGCAGCGGCTTGGGATAGTAAATGACCGACGGGATGGACGCTGCGGCCAGCCGTTCCATGACCTCGGTGCGCTGCTCGGTGTCCCGGGCCAGCACGCAATACTGCGCCCATACCGAGACGTTGCCCTCGGGCACGGACGGCGGGGTCAAGCCATCCACTGAGGACAGGAGCTCGGCATAGCGGTCGGCCACTTCCTGGCGCTTTTCAATCTCGCCGGGGAATATCCCGAACTTGGCCAGGAGCACTCCGGCCTGCATGGAATCCATGCGGGCGGTCAGTCCCAGCCGGTCGTTGTCGTACTTGTCCGTGAGGCTCATGCCGTGCACGCGGACGGAGACCAGAAGCTGATGCAGCTCCTCGTTGTTGACGAAGACCATGCCGCCGTCCCCGTAGCAGCCCAGCGGCTTGGCCGGGAAGAACGAGGTACAGGCCAGGTCGCCCAGGGAGCACAACTGCCTGCCCTTGTAGGTGGCCCCAAAGGCCTGGGCCGCGTCCACCAGGAGGAACAGGCCCGAGTTGTGGGCCATGGGCTCGATGACGTCGTAATCCGCGGGCTGACCAAAGAGGTCCACGGTGATGACGCCGCGGGCGGTCAGGTCCTTGCGGTTTTCCCGGACGTGGCGGATCTTTCGCCGCAGGTCATCCGGGTCGAGGTTGAAGGTCACGGGGTCGATGTCCACAAACACCGGGGTAGCGCCGAGCAGGGCCACCACCTCGGCGGTGGCGATGAAGGTGAACGGCGTGGTGAAGACAGCGTCGCCCGGCCCCACGCCCAAGGCCATGAGGGCCATGAGCAAGGCGTCTGTGCCGGAAGAGCAACTCACGGCGTGGGGCACGCCCGCGTACTCGGCCAGCTTGGCCTCAAGCTCACGGATCTCCGGTCCCATGACGTAAGCGCCGTGTTCAAGAACGCCTTCGATATTTGCTTTGATCTGATCTTCGACCTGTCTGTACTGCGTTTTCAAGTCAATGAAAGGTATACTCATTCTAAATACTCGCTTGTAGGAGTGGGTGATTGTGTGGCGGCAGTGTCTCACGAAAGACCGTGCCTAGACAAGGGGTTTACCGCTGCCCTCCCCGGCGGGCGGAGGCAGCGGCGACGAACCGCTCGGCCCAGCCAGGCACGGCCAGAGCATGAATGTGGTTGTATCCGGCCCAAGTATTCTTGCGCAGGAAACCATCGCGGCCGAGCGCGCTGCCCTGGCCGCGGATCATGCGCAGTCCGTGGCGCAGGTCGGCCGCGCCGTCGGATACGCACATGGAATAGTGAAACTCGTGCCCGAGGATACGCTCACCCCGGGGGAAGAAGACCGAATCCTCGATTACCTCGGCTTCGGTATAGCCCAATCCCTGGGGACGGGGGCAGAACGACGTGGTCAGGGGGAAAACGCCCGCCATACGATGGCTGCGGCCATTGATCTCAAGCTGATCGCACAAGACCATGAATCCGCCGCACTCGGCGTACACGGGCATGCCGGACTCGGCCAGGGAACGGAGGTACTTGAGCGCGGGCCGGTTGGCCGCTATGCGTTCGGCAAAGACCTCGGGGAACCCACCGCCAAGATACAGGCCGTCGATCTCGGGCCAGGGTTCGCCGTCCAGCAGACTCAGACGGACCAGCTCGCCCCCTGCGTGTTCCAGGGCTTCCAGATTTTCGGGGTAGTAGAACCACAGGGCCGCGTCGCGCACATAGCCGATGCGGGCCGTCTTTTCGGCCGGGGGGCCGGGAAATATGGGACCGGGTTCAGGGCCGAAATCCGGGGCCGCGTCTGCCGCCCCGAGGATGCCGTCCAGGTCCAGCCACTCGGCAGCCGCGTCGGCCAGCCGGTCCAGATCGGCGGAGCCGTCGTACTCCTGGTCGGACACGAGCCCCATGTGCCGCTCGGGAATGGGGTTCTTCATCTTGGGGAGCATGCCCAGCACCGGCACGTCGCAATAGGTTTCCATGGAACGACGCAGCACCGCACGGTGGCGCTCGCCCGCAGTGCGGTTGAGGATGACTCCGGCCAGATTGAGGCCCGGCTCGAATCCGGCACACCCCTGAACGATGGCGGCCACGGTGCGGGTCATCTTGGTGCAGTCGATAGCCAGAACGACCGGGCAGTCGAGCATGCGGGCCAGCTCCGCGCTGGAGCAGGTGCCCTGCTCATCCATGCCGTCGAACAGGCCCCGATTGCCCTCAACAAGGCTGATATCCGAGCCCGTGGAGCGGTGGAAAAACAGGGAACGGATGACGTCGCGGGAGTGGAAAAAGGGGTCCAGGTTGGAGCACTGTCGCCCGGCCGCCAGGGCGAGCCATTGGGCGTCTATGTAGTCAGGGCCCTTCTTGAACGGGGCCACCACCCGCCCCCGGCGCGAGAAGGCGCGAGTGCAGGCCAGGGAGACGATGGTCTTCCCGGTACCGCCGGAGAGTCCGGCCAGGAGTATGCGCGGAATGGAATTGGACACGTTTGAAACCAGGCTTAATGAACCAAGAAAGCCTTGCCCGTCATCCTTGGGATGTGGGCAAGGCTTGTAAACCGATCAGGACCGAAGATTAATCTTCGCCCTCGGAATGGGCCTGCTTGCCGGCACCGGCCAGACCGTACATGGTGGTGGACCCGGAGGACCAGAACACCAGCTTTTCTTCCTGAATCAACTGGGTCAGGAGCTTCTTGACGGCGCGGCTCTTCTCTTCCGGGAACAGCTTAGTGAAGTCGTTGAAGTAGAACTTGGTCTTGCTCTTGGACTTCTCTTCGCAGAATTTGAGTATTTCAGCTTTTCCAGCTTCGGGATCGAGTGCCATGATGGACTCCTTATTTTTACATAAAGACGGGGTACGGCGGAGTCGCCGTACCCCGGATCTTCATTATCTTACCACTTGAACTGCGTGGTCTGGCGCCAAGTGTAGTACGCCGGATCACGGAAGTCATCGATCAGGTGCTCGCTGAAGGGCAGGTCGCATTTCTCGAAGAACCGCTCCCAACCGATACGGTTGGCCCAGTCGCCCAGGCGCTCGTACTTGTTGGCGTCTTCGGCGTAGGTGTCGAGGATCTTCTTGATCACCTTGGTCAGCGTGGGCCAGCGAGGCGGCTCGTTGGGCACGAAGGGAACCACGACCTTGGAGAAGGCGGGCTTGGTGATGCGGTTGGAGATCTTACCACCGACCATAATGGCGATGCCGTCGCCCTCGCCGTCGGACAGGGGCAGGGAGGGACACATGGTGTAGCAGTTACCGCAGAACATGCAGCGCTCTTCCTTAATGGCCACAGTCTTGTAGGTCTCGCCTTCGAGCTCGACCTTGGACGGACGGACTGCACCGGTGGGGCAGGCGGCCACGGCCAGGGGGATCTCGCACAGGTTGTCGAGGTACTTGTGGTCGATAAGGGGCGGTTTGCGGTGAATGCCGAGAATGGCGATATCGGAGCAGTGCACCGCGCCGCACATGTTCAGGCAGCAGGCCATGGAGATGCGCACCGGAGCGGGCAGCTTCATGTCGGTGAAGTCGTCGAAGACGACGTCCATGGTGGCCTTGACGGTACCGGAAGCGTCGGTTGCCGGGGTGTGGCAGTGGACCCAACCCTGGGTGTGGACGATGTTCGTCACACCGGCACCGGTGCCGCCGACCGGGAACTTGTAAGCTCCGCCGGGGAACTTCTGGTCGTTCAGGAAAGCCTTCAGTTCCTTGGCGGCCTCTTCGGTCTCGACCTGGAACTCAAGGTTGTTACGGGTGGTGAAACGGACGTAACCGCCGGAGAACTTGTCGGCGATGTCGCAGATTTCACGAATATGAGTGACGGACATCAGGCGGGCGGTACCGGCGCGGACCGTGTAGGTCTTGTCGCCGGACTGGCCCACGTGCAGCAGGATGCCGGGCTCAATGATCTCGTGGTAGTCCCACTTACCAAAGTTGTCTTTGATAACCGGGGGCAAGTACTCGCCGAAGTGACGAGGTCCGATGTCGGAAATCCGACCTTCCATCGGTTTGGAGGGATTGTACCCAGAAGAAATAAAAGCCATATTGATACACTCCTCTTTTTAGCGCTGGTGACGCTTGCGGAAATCGTTGATATCGCGGTCCCAACCACCTTCAACATCTTCGGCTTTCCAGAAGATGTAGGGGTTGTGGCGAGGTTCCTGAACCTGGCGGGCGTCAACCGGGACACCGGCGGCGTCGATCAGGGCAGCCATGCCCAGACGCTTCATGGTCTCACCGATACGCTCACGGTTCTTGCCTTCTTCCATCCACCAATCCCAGATGTTTTCGATGAGATCCTTGACGGACTGGTAGTCATCGTCCTTGTTCACTTCCATGAACGGGACGAGCAGGGAGCCCATCTGAGGACCGTCGAGGATCGGGGCCTTGGCGCCGCACAGAACCGAACAACCGCGCTCGTCGCCAACTTTCAGGGCGCGAGGCATGGTGTTGATGCAGTGCATGCAACGGACACATTCCTTGTTGTCGATGGTCAGCTTGCCATCGTAGGAGATGCACTTGGACGGGCACAGGTCAACGACTTCCTTCTGGATGTCGAACGCACCCCAGTCGCGGCCCGCGTGGGCACCGGCGTTGGGAGCGATCTCACCGCCGACATAGGCGGCAACGGCTTCCTGATCGACCTTGATCTGGTCTTTCCAGGTACCGATGAAGGAAAGGTCGGAACGAGCGATGGCAGCCACGCAACCGTTGGGGCAACCGTCGAACTTGAATTTGAACTTGTAGGGGAACGCCGGGCGATGGAGCTCGTCCTGGTATTCCTGGGTCAGGTTGTAGCAAAGTTCCTGAGTGTCGTAACAGGCGTACTCGCAGCGGGACATGCCGAGGCAGGTGGCCGGGGTACGAAGGTTGGAGCCGGAACCGCCCAGGTCGATCTCGAGGTCATGGGTCAGTTCCCAGAAGATTTCCTCAAGCTGCGGGGTGGTGGTGCCCAGGAACACGATGTCGCCGGTGGCGCCGTGCATGTTGGTCAGGCCGGAACCGCGGAGGTCCCAAATCTTAACCAGGTTGCGCAGCAGCTCGGTGTTGTACCACTTGCCGTTGGGCTGAGCCACGCGGACAGTGTGAAAGTGAGCCACGCCGGGGAACATCTGGGGCTGGTCACAGTAACGGCCGATAACGCCGCCGCCGTAACCGAAGACGCCGACGATGCCGCCGTGTTTCCAGTGGGTTTCACCATCGGTGTACGACATTTCGAGAACACCCAGCAAATCGTCGGGACAATCAACGGGGATCTGGTAATCCAGACCCTGCTCGTTCTTGGCTCGAGCGTCAGCCTCCTGTTTAATGTCGGATACGAAGCTGGGCCACGGGCCGCTTTCCAGCTGATCCAACAGAGGAGTTTTGTGTTTCGCCATTCCCTTAACCTCCATTGTTTGATTAAGATGTTGCCATCAACCATTTTTTATGCGCTCGGGCCGGCAAATGGTGAAAAAATCACCCGAAGCCAGAACGCCTTACCTACTTAACGCAACTACCCGGAATAACGGCATTTGCGCCAATATTCACAAGGTATGCAGGGCTGATAACGTACTGGACCCTTCGGTTTTCTGTCAACCGAAATATCCAAGAACCCATTGTCAACCCACAGTTTGTAGTCTCAACGGAAAACCTGATTTTAGGATCGTTCGCCCCCTGGCCTTGCCTTCGCGGCCGAGCCGGAGTATCGGACCCTTGACACAGGATATGGACCGCCATAAGCGTTACCGCAAAAGGGTATGAGGAGCAACACAAACTTGCAAATTCAAAACACTAATGAACCGCAGTGCCGGTGTTGCGGCAAGTGCTGCCGCGAAGGCGGCCCCGCCCTCCACACGCAGGATATCCCGCTCATCCAGGACGGCACCATTCCACTGACCGACATCGTCACCCTACGCATCGGGGAATGGGTCTTTGACCAGCCAAGGCAGGAGATCGTTCCGTTGGAGACGGAGATGCTCAAGATCAAAGGCCGAGACGGCACCTGGACCTGCCTCTACCTGAGCCCGGAGAGCAATCTCTGCTCCGTATACGAGAGCCGTCCCGCCGAGTGCGAGGCCCTGTTCTGCGAGGACACCGCCCCCCTCCAGGCCATGTACGGGGAAAACCGCCTGTCCCGCGCGGACCTGCTGCCCGAGGGGCACCCTCTGCTTGAGCTCATGGCCGAGCACGACCGCCGCTGCCCGCCCTCTCGCATGGAGGACCTGGCCAAGGCGGCCCGCGAGGGCGACGCCGAGTCCGGCGAAGCGCTCAGGGAGATGGTCGTCTACGACATGGAGATGCGCCGCCTGGTGCCGCAAAAATCCGCCATGCCCGCCGAGTTGAACGATTTTCTCTTTGGCAGACCCCTGCGTGTGCTGCTCGGCGCCATGAACGTCAAGGTCTACGACACGGGCGACACGGTCCGCTTCAACTTCCAAGCATAGGAGAACGCGCCATGAAAGACGAACGCGGCGTCTACTACACCCCTTCCCTGCAGCACCCCGAGGTGCGCATGTATGTTCGCAACAACGAGGGCGAGATCGAGTTTCGGCTCTACAACCCCGACGAGCCGGTCATCTGGGAAAAGCACCAGTGGGTTCCTTACCAGGCCATCGAGGCCGCCGCGGCCATGTTCCGCGAAAAAAACACCGACCGGAACCCGTTGGCCCTCTACGACCAGAACATCGCCCGCAAACTGCTCGATGAATAACTCACTGAATACAGGCGTAAAATCGTCACCATTTTAAACCGCCCGGCCCTGTCGGGCGGTTTCATTTTGCGGGGCGGGAATTTCTCCCGAAAGGGATCATCGATATCAGGACGTTCCCCTATTGTTTTTGCCATGAAAGTATGAAGGTATGGAAATCAACAAGACAACAATAGTTTTCCCGGCAATCCCCGCCGGGAACTCCCCCGAAAGGCTCCAATCACCGCCATGGAGCCTTTCTTTTTTCTTGCGCGGGCGCCTTCGCCGCTCCGAATCGTCAATGCATTTTTAAGGAAGAACCAATTGCCCTTCCCTGTTCGCCCCCCCCTACCCCGCTGTGCGGGCGCAGGCGGGGCAGAGGCCTTGGAGATGGAGGTCGACATGGCTGACGGCCAGGTTGAGGGCGTTGGCCACGGCGGTTTCGTCGAAGTGGAGTTCTTCATTGGCGATGCACTGGACGCGGCCGCAGCTAGTGCAGTGGAAGTGGCTATGGTCGCGGCCCACGCAATAGTGCTGGGCGCGCTCATTGGTGCTGAAGCGGTTGACCGCCCCCTTTTCGGCCAGCAGGTCGAGAATACGGTAGACCGTGACCCGGTTGATCCTGTGCTCGCGCAGGATCTCGGCGAGGACCTCGGCGGCGGTCATGGGCCGCTGCCCGGCGGCCACTGCGGACAGGACCAGAATGCGGTTGAGGGTCGGTTCCAGGCCGGTTTGCTCCAGGAAATCCCGGGCGGTTTCGGCCGTATCATGCAGGGTCATGGCAACCTCCAGGGGGTCGGGTCAGCGCAGGGCCTGGACAAAGGCGTCGGCCGCGCGCTGCAGGTTTTCCCGCCAGTTCTCGGCCAGCGGGTCCAGCGGCAGGACCCGGGCGTGAAGCTCCGAGGCGATGACGTCGGCGCTGCGTCGGGAGAACTGGGGCTGGACAAAGACCACGCTCACGCCCAGTTCCCGTCCGTGTTCGATGATCTCGGCCAGATGCCGGGGGCTCGGCTCGCTGCCGCCCGCCTCGATGGCCACCTGGGTCAGGTCGTAGCGCTTGGCGAAATAGCCCCAGGACGGATGGAAAACCATGAAGGTCCGCTTGTCCGCCGGGAGAGCCGACAGGCTCTTGGTGATGGAGTCGTTGAGCTGGTCCAGCTCCTCCAGGAACGCGGCCAGGTTGGTCTCGTAGGCGGACTTGTGGGCGGGATCGACCTTGACCAGCCCGGCGCAGGTGTTCCGTGCGATGATCTTGACCCGCAAGGGGTCGAGCCAGATGTGTGGATCGAGAATGCCATGCTCGTGTTCTTCATGCATGGCTTCGTGCCCATACTCCCCCTCATGCTCTTCGTGCAAGGCTTCGTGCTCATGCTCTTCGTGCTCATGCTCTTCGTGCAAGGCTTCGTGCTCGTCCCCGTCGTCATGGTGATGGGCGGCCATGGGCATCTTATCCACGCCCTCCTGACTCCGGATCACGAGCATGGCGCGGTTGGCGTCGGCCAGCCGGGGCAGCCAGACATGCTCCAGGTTGACGCCGATGGCGAAATAGACCTGCGCCCGGGTCAGGGCGGTCATCTGCCGGGGCGAGGGTTCGTACATGTGCGGATTGGCTCCGGGCGGGACCAGAACGTCCACGTCCACCAGATCGCCGCCGATGCGCTCGACAAAATATTTCTGCGGCAGGATGGACACGAACGCCCGCACCTTGCCGCCCGCCAACGCGGGCCCGGCCCAGACCACCATCAGCCCGAGCAACACGGGCAGCACTTTTTTTATCAGATCCGAAACCTTCATGCCAACCTCCAGGAGTTGCTGTGCGGCATTGCCGGAATGGGCAAACCGATTACACGATGCAACACAGTTGCATCCATGTCAACACCGCCCGCCCCATCTTCCATCGCTCCTGAAATGGAAAAGGCCCGACCCGAAAACATACCGGGGCCGGGCCGATCATATGGCGGCGTATATGTGCAGGCGCTACTTGAGCAGGGCGGCGGCACCGGCCTTGGCAATGACCTCGTCCTCGTCCACAGTGCCGCCGGACACACCGACGGCGCCGACGATGACGTTGTTCTTGTCCACGAGCAACACGCCGCCCGCGAACAGGATCAGGCCGTCATTGCTGGCCTCGATGCCGTACAGGGGCTGACCGGGCACGGACGCGGCGCCCAGGGTGCGGGTGGACATGTTGAAGTAGCGGGCCGTGACGGCCTTCTTGATGGAAATGTCGATGCTGCCGATGAAGGCGTCTTCCTGGCGGTAGAAGGCCTTGAGGTTGCCGCCGGCGTCCACCACGGCGATGTTCACGGGCACCTTGGTCTCAACGGCCTTTTTCAACGCGGCGTCGAGGATGACCCGAGCTTGGGCCAGGGTGATGTCGCTGGGCAGGGTTTTGACCGGGGCCTCGGCCAGAGCGGGCACGGCAAAGAGAGCTACGGAAAGGGCCAGTATGGCGGAAAGTACGATTTTACGCATGAAAAAAACTCCTCCTAAAAGACATGCCGTCTCACCCGACCCCACGCTGGAGCAGCTGGTAATATCGGCGAATTCCAAAAAAATTACGTCCGCAAGATAAAAAAAGCAACAACTTGATAAGGTGAAGACATAAACTTGGAGGCTGCCGCTCGGTCATAAAAAAAGGCACGCGACTAAAAGGCTTTCAATGGCGGAAGGACATGAAAATGCCGGGCGGCAGGCCCGGCATTTTTCTATAAGGTGATGAACTCCGGGGAATCCGCCCCCCGGGGGTGGCAGAAACCACCGCCCGAGACCGGAGGAGTTTCGCGACTCGGTTGCGCTAGTAGCCCTGTTTCTTTTCCGGTCCGTTACCGCCCGGTTTGAAGGGAGTCAGGGCCGCGTCCAGGGCCTGGACATAGGACATGGTGTCCACGGCCACGGCCACGAAGTTGGCGCCCCACTCGATGCATTTCCGGGCCGCAGCCGGATCCGTGCACAGAGTTCCGGCCGCTTTACCCGCCGCGCGGATGCGCTCAAGGCAATCCTTGATAACGGTCTGCACCGCGGGGTGTCCCGCGTCGTCCGGGTGGCCCATGGAGGCGGACAGGTCAGCCGGGCCGATAAACACGCCGTCCACGCCCTCGACCGCCAGGATCTCGTCCAGGTTGCCCAGAGCCTCGCGGCTCTCCACCTGAACCAGCAGGCAGAGTTCGGCCTCGGCCTTGGCCATGTAGTCGGTCACGCGGCCCCAGCGGGACGCCCGGGCGATGCTGGCCCCCACGCCGCGCTGGCCGGCGGGCGGATAGCGCAAGGCCGCGACCATGCGCCTGGCGTCTTCCGCAGTGTCCACCATGGGCACCAGTACGGTCTGCGCACCGATGTCCAGGACCTGCTTGAGCAGCGCCGTCCCCCCTTCCAGAGGCCGGACCACGGGGTGGGCCGGATAAGGCGCCACGGCCTGCAATTGACCGAGCACGGTCTGCACCGTATTGGGGGCGTGCTCGCCGTCGATGAGCAGCCAATCGTAATTGGCCGTGGCCGCCAGTTCGGCCATGTAGGGGGATGCGGTGCTCAGCCACAGGCCGTACAACACCTCCCCCTTGGCTATAGCTTCTTTGAATCTGTTCTTGGGTATCATTATCTATCTCGTTTGTTGTGAACCCCGTTGATCAGCCTTCGCTGGGCACGGGTTGGGGGGCCTTCTTCGAGCGCAGGGCCAGGATGGCAGCGGAACCGCACACGGTGATGATCGCAAGGGTCACCAGACCGGCTATGTGGTTGCCGAAGAAGATGTCGGCCTGGGCCTTGATGTTCGGGGCCAGGAAGCCGCCGAACGCGCCGAACATGTTGGTGAAGCCGATGCCGGCGGCAAGGGCCGCGCCGGACAGTATACCGGTGGGCATGGTCCAGAACACGGGCTGCACGGCGATGAATCCGGCCGCGGCAAAGCACAGGGCGACGATGGCCACGGCCGGAGAGGCGAAGGCCGAGACGCCGAGGCCGACACCGGCCACCAGCAGGGTCATGGCGGCGGTCAGCCGCCGCTCACCGGTGCGATCCGAATACCGGGGGATGTAGTAGGTGCCGAACAGCGCGGCCACCCACGGAATGGCGGCCACGAGCGAGACCTTGAAGCCGACCGTGGTACCCATGAGCGCACCCACCTGGGTGGGCAGGTAGAAGACCAGGCCGTACACACTGATCTGAATGATCATGTAAATGATGGCCAAGTGCCAGACGGGCCAACGCTTGATGGCGTCGCTGATTTTCGAGGTCGCCTTGGTGCTCTCCTCGGCCCTGAGGGTTTCGGCCAGCAGTTCACGCTCCTCGGGGGCGAGGAAGCGGGCCTCCTCCGGGGTGTTGTCGAGGTACATGAAAGTCGCGAAACCGGCGATAAGGGCAAGGGCCCCCTCGATGACGAACATCCAGTACCAGCCCGGATGGCCCAGGAAGCCGTGCATCTCGAGCAACGCGCCGGACAGGGGCGAGCCCAGGGTCAGCGCCAGGGGCGCGCCCATGTAGAACAGCCCCATGATGCCCGCGCGGCTGCGCTGGGGAAACCACTGGGAGGTGAGGTAGATCATGCCCGGGAAGAAGCCCGCCTCGGCCGCACCGAGCAGGCTGCGCACAAGCAGGAACTTCCACTCGGAGTCGGCATAGCCCATGGAGGCGGACAGGACGCCCCAGACCAGGGTCGTGCCGCCGATCCAGGCTCGGGCCCCGAACTTGCGCATGAGCAGGTTGGCGGGCACGCCCAGAAAGGCGTAGGCCACGAAGAATATCCCGGCGCCCAAGGCGAAGGCCCCATCACCCAACCCGGTGTCCAACTGATAGGACGCCTTGGCGAAACCGATGTTCGCCCGGTCGAGGAAGGCCAGGATATACAGCATTAACATGAAGGGGATGAGGCGCAGGCGGGTTTTATTGACAACCTGCTCCAAGTTTGGTGACATAGTGTTCTCCTATTGCGTGATACCAATATGCGTTGGGAGAGTGGGCTACCGGGCTGCCACCTGGTGGCCCATGTTCGTTGCAGGCATCTTGTCGCCGCCTGCCACGATCCGCATCGTAAATCCCGTCACGACTTCCTAGTGCGTGTGAGGCCGGACCAAGTCGCACTCGCGGTTCAGCTCCACGCCGAAACCGGGCTTGTCCAGGGTCTCCTTGGTGATCCGCCCGTTTTCGGGCACCGGCTCGTTGACCAGCAGCGGGTGGAACTGGGGCCTGACTTCAAGGCAGTCCGGGCTGGTCATCAGATACTCGCTGAACGGCGTGTTGGTGAAGGTGATCACCGCGTGGTGCGAGTAGACCGAGGAACCATGGGGAACGACCAGCTGACCGTGGGATTTGGCGATGGCCGCGATCTCGGTCAGGGTGGTCAGGCCGCCGCACCAGCCGACGTCCGGCTGCATGATGTCCACGCCGGTCTCGGACAGGGTGGCGAATGACTGGATGGTGCCGTGGTGCTCGCCGGTGGTGACCATCATCCCGGCCGGGGCCTGGCGCTTGAGTTCGCGGTAGCTGTCGTACTGCTGCGGGGGGAAGCACTCCTCGATCCACTTCAGGTTGTAGGGCGCGCAGGCGTGGGCCAGCTTGACGGCGTAGTTCACGTCCTGGCTCATCCAGCAGTCGAGCATCAGCCAGAAGTCCGGGCCGCACTTTTCGCGGAAGTCCGCGACCATGGCCGCATCCTTGCGGATGCCCTCGTCGCCGTCATGGGGCCCCCAGTGGGTCGGCATCTTGCCGCCGATGAAGCCCATCTCTTTGGCCGCGTCCGGACGCGCGCCCGTGGCGTAGAACCGGATCTCGTCGCGCACCGCGCCGCCGAGCAGCTTGTACACCGGCATGTCGAGCACCTTGCCGTAGAGATCCCACAGGGCCAGATCCACGCAGGAGATGGTGTTCATGACGACCCCGCCGGAACCGGAGTAGTACATGGTCGAGTTGATCATCTGATCGTGGATCAGCTTGATGTCGCTGACGCAGCGGCCCTCGATGAACCGGTTCAGATGTTTCTCGACAATGAAGCAACCCATCTCGCCGCCGGTGGAGATGGCGAAACCGGTCACGCCGTTGTCCGCCTCCACTTCGACGACCAGCGTGCCCAACACGTTGATGCCGAATGACTGACGAGACTGCTCGTACGCCTTGTACTTGCTCATGGGCGTGGCGATGTGGTCGTCGATCCAGTGTCCGCCGGCCTGGTCGTGGTAATCACCACCGCCACCCGCGGCCTTGGCCGTGGCGCCGCCGCTGTAGTAGGCTCTGATCTCCTTGATCTTCGGAAGAATCATCTTCGTCCTCCAATGTAACAGGTTGTCGGGGCCGGAGAACCCGTCCGGCGCGCACCGCGCGCGCCTAGGATTCCGACCAGCCCAAGTCTCTTGAAATGTCACGAGCGCAGGCCAGGACCTGCTCGGCCAAGGTCTCCACCATGGCATCGGCCAACTGCATGGACGTCCCGACCACGGAGATGGCTCCGGCCACGCCGCCGGCTCCGTCGAAAACGGGCGCGGCCACGCAGCGTACCGCCGAGACGTCCTCGCCGTTGTCGAAGCCCCACCCTTCCCGTCGGATCTTGGCCAACTCTTCTTCCAGGACCTCGGCCGAAACGATGGTCGTCGGCGTGACCCGCTTGAAGTCCGTGTCCGCGATGATTGCCTTGCGCACCGGCTCGGGCTGCCACGCCAACAGACATTTACCCACGCCGGAGCGGTGCAGGGACAGGCGTTTGCCCACGCTGGAGCGCACACTGATGGTGCTCTGGGACTCGATTTTGAGAATGTAATAGGCGGCGTCCCCGTCGAAGATGCCCAGATGGCAGAGCAGACCGGTGCGGTTCATCAACGCCTCCAGGTGCGGCCTGGCCGTGTCGCGGATATCCAGCTGCTCCGAGGCCCGGTCCCCCAAAGCGATAAGGCGTACCCACAAGCGGTAGTTGCCCCGGTCGTCCTGCGAGACCAGCCCGAGCTGCTGCATTTCCTTGAGCAGCAGGTAAGCCGTGCTCTTGGGGATGCCCGAATGCTCAATGAGTTCCGAGGCGGGCGCGGCCCCGCGTTCGGAGAGGTATTCCAAAATCACCATGGCCCGTTGCAGGGTCGACATTTTTATTTTTTCCAAAATGCTGGACTCCATTCCTAAATGTTGAACAACACTAGGCCGCCTTCAAATCCGTGTCAAGGGAGGGGCCGACCACGGCATCGAACAATTTCACACTACGTCCGAACGGAAAACGGATCGGAACCGGCGAAGGCGGTCATGCTCGTTTCGCATGGACCGAGAGGCACACAACTTGCTTATGCGCGTCCATGCATTCCGATTTGCAGGACAGCGGCTATCCTTTTTTTCATGCTTGACCCCCTGACAAGGAAAGACCCCGATGAAACTCAATCTCAGAACAAAAGTACTCGGCGCGATCACCGTTTCGTTCCTCCTGACCGGGGTGGTGATTTTCGGATTCGTGGCCGTCAAAATCAACGACTCCTCTCACCGTTCCTTCTCCAACTCCATGAAGCTCAGCCTATCCCAGGCCTCCATCAACATCGTTCAGTTCATGGACGGCCTCAAAAGCAACTGCCTGCGTTTCGCCCTGGACCCGGATGCCCAGAAGGTCAACGAGATCACCACCAGCTATTTGGACAAGGACCAGCCGTCCATGAGCAACGTCGACCCTGACGACGCCGTGGGTAAAGTCTGGCAGGAGAAACTGCGCCGGTTCAAGAGGACCAACCCTGAAGGCACCGGGGTTCTCTTAGGGGCCGACGGTTCCATGGTGCTGGGGCTGGAAATTAAAATGCCCCCCCGCGCCGACAACCGAGAAAAGCTCTGGTATATCAGCGCCATGAAGAATCCGGATGAGGTCATCACCACCAATGCGTACATAACGTCCTCAGGCTCCGCCGCCTTTGCCGTGGCCAAGGCGATCAACTCCCGGGGACGGTCTTTGGGGGCGATCGGGGTGGCCGTCAGGCTGAACGGGATCACACAGGCCCTGGACTCTTACCATTTCGGCGATACCGGCTACATGCTGCTCGTGCAGAAGGATGGCACCATCCTGGCCGATCCGGCTACGCCCGCCAACGTCAACAAGAACGCCAACGACCTGTCGGACAAGGGCTACAGGGAGCTTATCGCCATGACCGAACCAGGCTCGATCGACCTGGACGGCAAACAATGGGTGACCGACTTTCATGATGTCCCGGGCACCGACTGGCGGCTCGTAACGCTCGTCCAGGAATCGGAAGTGATGGGACCGGTCTACAGTACCTTACGCGACATCAGCATCATCACCGTTGTCAGCGTCATTCTGGTCATAATGGGCATCGGATTCTTTATGAATCGACAGGTTATCACCCCTTTGGTGCGGATAGTGGGAATTCTGAACAAGGTCTCCGAAGGCGACTACACCAATAGCATTCAGACCAACCGGACCGATGAAATCGGACAGACTCTCCTGGCCCTGAACAGCATGTCCCAAAAGGTGGCACGGGTGATCGGCCATGTGAAGGGCGGCAGCGCCAGGGTCTCCGACGGCAGCAACGAGCTGGCCTCGGCTTCCCAGGCCATTTCATCGGGAAGCACCGAGCAGGCAGCTTCCATTGAAGAGGTCTCCGCATCCATGGAGCAGATGACCGCCAATATCCAGCAAAACGCTGGCAACGCGCAAGAGACGGCTTCGCTTGCCACCCATGCGGCAGCCCAGGCGCAATCCGGCGGAGAGGCGGTTGCCGAGACGGTTGTCGCCATGCGCCAGATCACGGAAAAGACCGGCGTCATCGAAGAAATCGCACGGCAGACGAACCTGCTGGCCCTCAATGCGGCCATTGAGGCGGCCCGCGCCGGGGAACACGGCAAGGGATTCGCTGTCGTGGCTGCCGAAGTCCGCAAATTGGCCGAAAAAAGCGGTCACTCCGCCGCCGACATCAGCGAGCTTTCCAACCGGAGCCTGTCCGTTGCCGAAGATGCAGGCAGCATGCTGAAAGAGCTTGTCCCGGAAATCACCAAGACAGCCGACCTGATTCAGGAAATCTCCGCGGCCTCCAAGGAACAGGCCGAAGGAGCCTCGCAGGTGAACAAGGCGCTGTTTCAACTTGATCAGGTGGTACAGCAGAACGCCAGCGCGTCCGAGGAAGTTGCTGCCACCTCCCAGGCCCTGAGCCGAGAAGCGGAACTGCTCAGGGAGGCCGTGGCCTTTTTCAAGGTCCTGGCAAACGAGCAACAGGAACCGCCGCAAGCGGCCCCGGCGGCTCTCCCCGGCCCCTCCCACCGAGACGATTCCGATTTCGAACGTTTCTAGGGAGCCACTGACCACGTTCACAGGGTCCCCAAAAGCGTCCGCGATCAGGCCCAAGAGCATGCGGTCGGTCGCACCACGGTGCGGTGATCCGCGCAGTTTGCCCTTCCGGGGCCTGGTCGCGTGGCGTCCGCGACTTTCCGCGCGAGACGAATGTTCCGCTCCACCTTCCCCTTGAATGCCAAGCGTTCCCCACGTATAGGCACAGGCGGCGGACCTGTTTTGTCTCAACCGAGGAACGCTCGCGGCCAAGGACGTCCGAGGCCAAGCGACAAGCCCCCGCCCGCAACCGGAGCAACGCATCCCAAGGAGACCTCCCCATGGACACACAGCTCGCCGACAAACTGGCAACCTTCATCGACACCTGGACAACGGACCCCAACCGGACCAAGGACTGTTTCACGGCCCTCAAGGCGCACCTCGAAGGATTGGACGGCATCAAGCTCGACTTCGTGCCCCGCCCCGGCATCACCTACTCCCTGCGCGCGTCCCACGCGAACCAGAGCAAACGGAACCTGTTTGCCATGGTGGACGTCATCGACGACGACCCGGCCGACCGCTGGCTGTCGGTCTGCTTCTACAACGACCTGGTGGACGACCCCAGTGAACTGGGTGACGAGGTCCCGGGCGGCCTGATGGGCGAGGACGCCAAATGCTTCGACCTCTATGAAGGCAACGAGGACATGGTCCGCTACATAAAAGAGAGGCTCCAAACGGCCTGCCTCGCCGCAGCCAAGGAATAAGCCCGCGCACGTGCGCGGGCATCCCGACGCCCATGAAATTCGCCATCCATTCCGGGAAATTGCCCGGAATGGATGGGCTGGAAAGACGCCGGGAACTCACACAAGCCCGGACCTAAAACGGGGCATCTCCAACCGGCGGGAAGTCTTTCTACTCGCAGATCCTAAGGTGGGGAGACTTTACAAGTAACAACCGTCTCAACATGACCAGCAGCAAAAACCACTCTTTCAAATTTCGTGGCAATTTTGTGGCAAAAGCAAATTCCAACCAAAAGAAAAGGCCCCTGAAACATTTTTAAAAATGCTCCAAGGGCCTGTCTTCATTCTGGTACCAAGGGGGGGACTCGAACCCCCACAGGCTTGCGCCCGGCGGATTTTGAGTCCGCTGCGTCTACCAATTCCGCCACCCTGGCATAGGGGAGGTTCTCTCATAGGGCAGGGGCATGGTCTCTGTCAATGGTCTTGTCTTGACTGAGGGGCGACGGTTTTTGGGTGAAAGCGTCTTTTATGGTCTCGGTTTCGGGTATCGTTTGTGCCGCCCGGGCGGTTCTATGACCGTATTGGCTGCGTATTCGGGCAAGCGGCCGAATTGGACGGCAAGCCGAAACCGCCTTTGCGCCAGGGGGGCGGGCACTGGAATGGTCCACTATGCTGGAATCGGCACATTTCTTCATTGGAGGGGTTGTTTCAAGCCTCCACTTCTGTCAATCTTTGAACCATTGCTCAGTGCCGCCTAGCGGTGCCGTCTCCTGGCGGCCGGGTTGCTTTTGCAGGCTGGCACATTAACCCACTTGTTATTCAGGAGGTTTTGAATGAAGTCATATCAACAGTACATCAACGGCGAGTTCCGTGACGCGGTTTCCAAAGAACAGTTCGAGGTCATCAACCCGTTCACCGAAAAAGTCGTGGCCATGGCCCCCAAAGGCAACGCCGAAGACGCCGCCCTGGCGCTGGAAGCCGCTTCCGCCGCGCAGAAGGCATGGGCCGCCAAGCCCTGCTCCGAGCGGGCCGTGTACCTGACCAAGATGGCCGAGGCCATCCGCGCCAACCGCGTGATGCTCGCCGAAACCCTGGCCGAGGAACAGGCCAAGGTCATGCCCCTCGCGCAGGTGGAGATCGACGCCACCGCCGCCTATTTCGACTACTACGCCGGGTGGTCCAACAAATACGAGGGCGAGGTCATCCAGAGTGACCGGCCCACCGAAAACATTCTGCTCTACCACCAGCCCATCGGCGTGGTGGTCGGCATCTGCCCGTGGAACTTCCCGTTCTTCGTCATGGCCCGCAAGGTCGCCCCGTCCATCCTGACCGGCTGCACCATCATCCTCAAGCCGAGCAGCGACACCCCGAACACCACCTTTGAATTCGCCAAGCTCATCGCCGATATAGGCCTGCCCAAAGGCGTGCTCAACTTTGTGTCCGGCGGCGGCTCCACCCTGGGCGACGCCCTGGTGCGCAGCCCCGAGGTCGGCCTGATCACCCTCACCGGCAGCGTGGAAACCGGCCAGAGGATCATCTCCGCCACTGCCGAAAACATCACCAAGACTTCGCTCGAACTGGGCGGCAAGGCCCCGGTCATTGTCTGCTCCGATTGCGATATGGATCTGACCGTCAAGGCCGTGGTCGCCTCGCGCGTCATCTTCTCCGGGCAGGTCTGCAACTGCGCCGAGCGCGTCTATGTCGAGGCCCCGGTCTACGACGAGTTCATGGAACGCATGACCAAGGCCATGAGCGACGTGACCTACGGCGACCCCTTTGCCAAGACCGCGCCCGACATGTCCTCCCAGATCAACGCCGCCCAGCTCGACAAGATCGCGGCCATGGTCGACAAGGCCAAGGCTGAAGGAGCCGAAGTCCTGGTCGGCGGCAAACGCGCAGAAAACCAGCCCTCGGGCTACTTCTACGAGCCCACCCTGCTGGCGGGCTGCACCCAGGACATGGAGATCATCCGCAAGGAAATCTTCGGCCCGGCCCTGCCCGTGGTCAAGGTCGACGGCTTCGACGAGGCAATAGAACTGTCCAATGACTGCGAATACGGCCTGACCTCGTCCATTTTCACCTCCAACATGAACAAGATGATGCGGGCCATCAACGAACTCAAGTTCGGCGAAACCTACGTCAACCGCGAACACTTCGAAGCCATCCAGGGCTTCCACGCGGGCTGGCGCAAATCCGGCATCGGCGGAGCGGACGGCAAGCACGGCCTTTATGAATACCTCCAAACCCACGTCGCCTATATCCAATACTAAACGCGACGGCTCCATAACCAATAAAAGGGACCGGCCGCAGATGCGGCCGGTCCCTTCATTCGGACGGATGGGGTCAGCCCGCCGCCGGACCGCCGTACAAATCACGGACCACATCGAGCCATGCCTGGGCCGCGCGGGAACGGTACGCCCCGCGTCGCCATATGACGGCCATGCCCCAAGACGTGTGCGGATCTTCAAGCTCCACCAGCCCGACCTCGCCCGAAGTCCGCTGTTCGGCCACGCCGCGCGGCAGAAAGGCCGCGCCCAACCCGGCTCCGGCCAGCTTGCAGATAAAGTCGATCTGGCTGCTCTTGGTGATGATCGCGGGTTCAAACCCGCTGCGAAGACAAGCCGCCAGGATAATCCGGTTCAGTGCGAAGCCGTCCTCGAACAGGATGAACGGCACCTCGCGCAGGGCTTCGAGACGGATAGTGCTGCGCGCCGCCTGGGGATAGTCCCACGAGAGCAAGGCCACCAACGGCTCACGCCGGACCGGCAGCCATTCGAAATCCTCGGACACGGGCAGCAGCGATGCGGCCAGCTCCACGCGACCGGCAAGGAGCAGTTCCTCCAATTCGTCGCTGCCGTGCTCCACCAGCCGGATGTCAATGCCGGGGAACCTCTTCCGGTATTCCGCAAAGACCGGGGCAAACAAGGTGGACGCGCCGATCGGCGGCAAACCCAGCACCAGTGAGCCTTTGGCCAGTCCCTGCAGTTCCTCCAGTTCGCGCTCCATGTCCCCCCGCTCGGCCAGCAGGCGCAGCCCCCGGCGGTAGACCACCTCGCCCGAGGAGGTCAGGACAATGCCCCGCACGTTCCGGTCCAGCAACGGCGCCTCCAATTCGTTTTCCAACTGGCGCACGGCCTTGCTGACGGTCGACTGGGTACTGAACAACACCTTGGCGGCTTTTGAAAACCCCTGCTGCCGGACCACCTCGACGAACATTTCTATTTTTCTGAACTCCATATCTATTCCAATATGGAATAGTCTCAAGTTGTACAAGTCATTTGCTTCATCAAAAAAGGCGACCTACCTTTCCGACACGAGGTATTCAACATGACAGCACGAGCCATAGCCGTTCCCCTGCGGCGCAGATTTCACAACAGCAGCCTTGCCCAGATCGGGCTGTTCTTTCTCGTTTGGCTGGCAAGCGAGGGATTCGTTCGGGCAACCCACACTCCGATTCCGGCGGGCATCGTCGGCCTGCTGGCCGTCATTCTGCTTTTGTCCAGCCGGAAGGTCAGCCTCCGCAGCCTGCGCCGCGGGTCCGACTGGTATCTCGGCGAGATGCTGCTCTTCTTCATCCCGGCGGTCCCTGCGGTCACCGCCCACCCCGAATTCTTCGGCCTGCTCGGCCTGAAGCTCCTGGCGGTCATCTTCCTGAGCACCGTCACGGTCATGAACGTCACCGCGCTGACCGTCGATCTTTTTTTCCGCATGGAGGCCCGCTGTGGCAGCCATGACTGAATACTGGAACAATCCCCTGGTCCAGGCTGTGGTCTGGTCCCTGCTGACCATCGGTCTCTATATGATGGCCAAGTACGCCTACGGTCGCTGGCACCGCTGGTGGCAGATGCCTCTGGCCCTGGCCCCGGCACTGCTTATTGTCATGGTCTGGCTTCTGGGCGAGCCATACAGCCGCTATCACGCCTCGGCCGGCTGGCTGCTGACCATGCTGGGGCCGGTCACGGTGGCCTTTGCCGTGCCCATCTACGAGAAGCGCCGTCTAATAGGGCGATACTGGGCCGTCCTGACCATCGGCATGGTGGCCGGATCGGCAACGGCCTTCCTGACTAGCTGGATATTCGCCTCTATCCTCGGCATAGACGGGACTCTGCGACTCAGTCTGCTGCCGCGTTCCATCAGCACTCCGTTCGCCATCGACGTGTCTAGAAATATCGGCGGCACGGCCGATCTGACGGCAGTCTTTGTCATTGTCACCGGGGTCATCGGCTCCATCGTGGGAGGATTCCTGGCAGACCGGCTCCCCTTGCGCTCGCCCCTGGCTCGCGGCGCGATGCTCGGCGTTGCCGCCCACGGAGCGGGCACGGCCAAGGCCAATGAGTTTGGTGCCGAAGAAGGTTCGGTCGCCGGGCTGCTGATGATCCTCGTCGGCATGCTCAACGTGCTGGGCGCGTCCATTTTCTCTCTCTTCCGTTAAGCCGTTTTCACCACCCGCACAATCCATTCAGCTTGTCAGCCCACACACTTGGTGATAGCACCGCTGGACAACACATCCACGTCTGATCAAGGAAACACCCATGTTGCCCATCGGTTCCATAGTCAACGCCTGCGCCATCATCGGCGGTTCGCTGATCGGCTGTTTTCTGCAATCCCGTTTTCCGGACCGCATCCGGACCATCGTGTTCCAGGGGTTGGGGTTGTGCGTCCTGCTCATCGGCGTGCAGATGGCGCTCAAGGTGGAGAACATTCTGATCGTCATTTTCTCGGTGTTGTTGGGCGGCATCACCGGTGAATGGTTGCGGTTGGACACGCTGTTGGAGCGCTTGGGCAACCGCTTCAAGAAGCTGGTGCGTTCCAAAAACGCCACCTTCACGGATGGGCTGGTGACCACGTCTCTGCTCTTCTGCATAGGAGCCATGGCCATTGTCGGCTCGCTGGAGGAAGGCATCCACGGTGACGCCACGATCATCTACACCAAATCCATCCTGGACGGTTTCGCGGCCATCGCCTTTGCCGCCACCTACGGTACCGGAGTCATTTTTTCGTTCATCCCGGTCCTCCTGTACCAAGGCTCCATCACCCTGGGGGCTTCGTTCTTCCAGCAATATTTCTCGGACCTGATGATAGCCCAGATCACCGGCTGCGGGGGCCTGCTCATCGTGGGCATAGCCATCAACCTCCTGGAACTGACCGAGATCCGGTTGGCCAATCTGCTCCCCGCCCTGGCCTACGTGGTCCTGCTGACCTACTTCTTCGGCTAGCCCCGCCACAATGAAAAGGCCCGCCTGATGCCAGGCGGGCCTTTTTGCGTGCGGTATGAAAATGGGCCTATTCGGCGGCCTCGGCCTTCTTCGCATCTACGGCGGGCTTTTTCTTTCCTGCGCAGCCGCCGCAGCCCATGGTTTTCTTGACCTGCTCGTCCGGCTCCACGGTGTGGATCTCGGCCTCGGATTCGATGTGACCTTTTTCGATGGCGTAGGTAATGCAGTCCTCAAGGATCTGCTGGCAATGCTCGGTGGGAATGTACTCGCCGAGCATGGCCCGCTGGAACTCGGGGCGGTCAAATGGCTCGGCCCATTCCTTGTCGCGCAGGGTCATCCACGGCCCGATGTTGGGAGTGTCAATGGGCGGCGTGGTGGACCGCAGGGCGACCTCCCAGTGAGTGTACCGGCTGATGTCGTCCAGGGTCTCCTCCGGGGTGCAGCTGTGGACCGTGCTGGCCTGGAACGAGACGAACAACTTGAAGCCCACGGCCAGTTCCTTGAACACGCGGCCGAATTCGTCGGACCGGTAGCCCTCGACGAGATATTCTCTAAAATCTTTAGCCATTACATACTCCTTTAGTACCGTGAACAGGAAATCGCGGCATCCTTACGTATTTTCCCTGTTATAGCAAGCGGCTTCCGATAGCGGGCCGTCTGTCCATCCTTTCCGGAAGCCTTTCAGCCCCACGCGGACGGTCGCGCTGCGATAAAACCCTCCTGTATAAAGCCGCCCCACTCCCGAAATCTATCCCGAGCAGAGTTGGGCGGGAAGCCCCCCTGTCTGGGTGCCGCGCATTAGACGTGGCCCCCGTCTTGGCGCGCCTCTCCGCGCAGCGGCGACAAAAAGTTTGGGATGGGGGGGGGCGGATTCGCTTACCCCAGCAATGCAAGGATGAGGGGCATGGTCAGGGCGGAGAGAACGGTTTGGGCGGTGATGATCAGCGCCATGACGTCGTGGTCGCCGCCCATCTGG
>Ga0075011_10000313_pt1 | contig 25917 bp, 24 predicted proteins | sample TARM_MetaG_T_14_FD_72354 | JGI IMG/M metagenome (GOLD analysis project Ga0075011, IMG submission 72354) | Freshwater microbial communities from Pennsylvania, USA, analyzing microbe dynamics in response to fracking - TARM_MetaG_T_14 | ecosystem: Environmental > Aquatic > Freshwater > River... | reverse complement strand
ATGATAACGGCCGCTATCTAGTGCAAGTTTCCATCGAAAAGTTCTACCGTGATTTTGTTGGGATGGTAGCCGAAAGTCGCAACATGAGTTACGATGCCGTGCACGAGGTGGCTCAGGGGCGGATTTGGACCGGGCGCAAAGCCAAAGAGTTGGGTTTAGTTGACCAATTAGGTGAACTTGATGATGCCATTAGCGCTGCGGCCACCCGAGCTGGTGTCAGTGACTACGACGTGGTGACCGTGAGCAATGATCTGAGTCCACGTGAGCAATTTATGCAAGAGTTGTTTGGTCAAGCTAGTTTGTTAGTTCCTAGCGAACTACGCAGCACCGAGCAGAATCCACTTAAAGCGCAGCTATACAGCTTATGGGAAGAAGTTGAAGTAACCTCTAAATTCAATGACCCGAACGGTGTGTATGCTTTGTGTGAGTTATGCAAACTAAACTAAATGACTAAAAAAAATATTTATGTTGCCTATACCGGCGGCACGATAGGTATGCAAAAGTCAGCCCAGGGATACGTCCCTGCGGCTGGCTTTTTAACAGAATGCGTACACAATATGCCGGAATTCTTTCGTGACGAAATGCCCAATTTCACCATTCACGAATACCAGCCGCTAATGGACTCGTCTGATATGTCGCCCGCTGATTGGTTACATATTGCTGAGGACATTCAACGCAACTACCAAGCTTACGATGGCTTTGTGATCCTCCATGGCACCGATACCATGGCCTACACCGCATCAGCCCTCTCCTTCATGTTCGAAAATTTGGCTAAGCCGGTGATTATTACCGGTTCGCAAATACCGCTCGCGGCGTTGCGCTCAGACGGTCAAACCAATTTATTAAATGCTCTATACATTGCAGCTAATTATCCCATTCATGAAGTCGGTTTGTTTTTTAACAACACCCTGTTCAGAGGTAATCGAGCAACCAAAGCCGATGCGAATGGCTTTAACGCATTTGACTCACCCAACTTTTCGCCGTTATTGAAGGCCGGCATTCAAATCACCCTCCGAGAGGGCAAAATCCAAGCCTTAGGGTATGAGCCGTTGCGCTTAACTGCAGTAACACCTCAGCCAGTTGGCGTGGTTACCCTTTACCCAGGCATATCCGCTGCAATCTTTGACAACATGCTACAACAGCCTGTTAAAGCTCTTATCATGCAGAGTTATGGGGTTGGCAATGCACCACAAGATCCTGCTCTACTTGCTAGCTTAGAACGCGCTATTGCTGCGGGTACTGTGGTGCTTAATTGTACTCAATGCTTTAAAGGTAAAGTGAATATGGGGGGATATGCGACGGGCAATGCCCTAGCCCAAGTGGGAGTGGTCAGTGGCCATGATATGACCATTGAAGCAGCACTGACGAAGTTACATTATTTGTTATCGCAAAACTTAAGTCAGGCCCAGATCAATACTCTACTAGAAACTAATTTACGCGGTGAATTAACTGCTTAACTTGATTTGCAAGCAGTAGATTGCAGACAAAAAAATGCTCGGGACCAATCCAAGGTTGTCCCGAGCAAGGGGAATGGCTCAAGGGATTGAGCCGTGCGCTAAAACTAAAAGGAACTCATGATTTGAGTGTAGACAAATTTTCTACATTTGCTAACTTTTAGCTGGATTTTTACACAATCCTTAATTAGCGCCTTGAAATAACTTGAAAAAATTATTCTTAGTCACTGCCGCAACTTCAGCTAAACTGCAACCTTTAATATCGGCAACACACTTTGCCACATCCGCAACGAGCGCAGGATGATTCTGTTTACCCCGATGTGGTACTGGCGCTAACCAAGGGCTATCGGTTTCTATTAATAGATGTTGCAACGGAATAGCTTGAACCACTTCACGCAACTCAGTCGCACTACGAAACGATGCGATACCTGAAATTGAAATGTAAAAGCCCAGTTCATCAATGGCTCGCTGCGCCATTTCTAACGATTCAGTAAAGCAATGCAGCACACCTCCACAACGCTCAGCACCGCCCTCTTTTAACATACTTAAAGTGTCCTCACGAGCATCGCGGGTGTGGATGATTAATGGCTTGTGAAGTTCGTTAGCTAACTCAATGTGATAAGCAAAGCTCTCTTGCTGTACCTTTTTACTGTCGGCATCGTAATAGTAATCCAAGCCAGTTTCACCAATAGCTACAACTCGCTCGTGTTTGGCTAAATCACGCAGTAGATGCTGCTGTAAAGGGTGTTTAGCGACATACAAGGGATGCACACCACAGCTTAGGTAGATATCTTCATAGTCGGCCACCAGTTCGGCCATTGCGGGAAACTCTTCGAGAGTAACGCCAATACATAGCATACGTTCAACGTCGGCGGCGCGAGCCGTGTCTATCAGTTGCGCGAAATCGCCACCAAAGTCGGCTAAATCAATTTTGTCTAAATGACAGTGTGAATCGATAAACACAAGGACTCCTATAACGGTGTGTTTATTATTTAATCAAATAGCCATCAGCTACAAGGGCTACATGGTAGCAGTGGCTAGTGCAGTATCACTGATGGCAGCTAACTTTGACTCAATCATGTTTTTTAACATGGCTTTATCGTCAACAAATTGCACCCCTACCCCTTGTTGTTCAGGGCGGCCAGGCTTAGAGGGCGCCAACCATATAACTTTGCTTTTAACTAGCACTGAGTTGTGCTCACCGAACAGGCGAACTTCGAGCAAAAACTCATCGCCTATACCGAGTGGCTCATCGGTATTAAGAAACATGCCTCCGCCTTTGATGAAAGGCATATAGTAACGGCGCAGTTGTGCCTCTGAATTCAACACAATGCGTTTTTTCACCAAAGGTGATTCTATCGGTCGCTGCTCTAAGTCCATAATAACCACTGTTGTTGTAATAATAACGGGCCATTCAAGCCTGGTTGCTGCTCGGTTTGCTGCCGCAAAGTATAGCATAGGTGCAGCCATTGGTTTAGCTGACTAACCGAGTAGCCCTTTACGCCCAATAAGCTGGTTAGCTGTTGCTGCAGTTCTGGATAGTTCAAACGTTGTTCAGGTAATCTTTGGCTTACTCGAATAAGCTCTTGTAACAGCTTGGCACTGGCATCTAGATAGTTCAACCAATTGCTCTTAGTCAGTAGCGGCCAACTGCCCTGACCCGCCAGCACTTGTAGCAGGAGTTCAAGCTCAGCTACGCTGTCATCGTTGCCTGCTTGCACCTTTGCCAATGCTGTGTAGGGTGCCTGCGCATAACGCTGCATCAATTGCTGCTGCGCCTTGCTCAAGGGTTGCTGTAACTGGTGCTCAAGCCATGCTTGTAGATCTGGTAGCGCCGGTGCAGAAAAACGATGGAGTCGCATCCGGCTACGTAACGTCGGTAATAACTGACTGGTGCGTTCTGGGCTCAAAATCAAATAGGTGTTGGCAGTTGGCTCTTCTAAGGTTTTTAATAACGCATTCGCCGCCGCTACAGTCATCCTGTCGGCATGCTGAATCCAAGCAACCTTGTTGCCTTGCTGGGTTGCTGTGCCTTGCAGTGCTTCGGTCAGCGCTCTGATAGCATCAACGCCGATGGTTGTTTTACCTTCGGCAACGTCTACCTGATGGTAATCGGGATGAGTATGCGCTTTGTATAACAAACAACTTTTACAGGTACCACAGGCCTTACCGCTTGGCTGCTGACATAGTAGCAACGCAATAAAGGCATCGATAAACACGTCCGTGCCTAACGCTGGCTGCCAAGGAATGCAATGAGCATGACTCAATTGTTGTTGGCGTTGAGCCTGCACCAGCTCCTGCCAAGGTAAACGTAGCCAAGGCGCACTCATCTAGCGTAACCCCAACTGAACAAGATACTCATCAAGTACAGCAATGATTTGCTGTTGCACTTGCTCGATGGATTGCTCTGCAGCAATCACCTTAATAGAAGGATCTGCTGCAGCTATCTCCAGATAGCGTTGCCGCGTTCGCTCAAAGAAACTGACATGCTCTTGCTCGATGCGATCTAAATCCCCACGACTGCGTGCTCGCTGCAGTCCCACCTGAGGGTCGATATCTAGGAGTAACGTTAGGTCTGGCGCAAAGTCACCTAAGACAAGGTTTTTTAATGCTTGAAGCTTAGCATCGCCTAACTGACGTCCCCCTCCTTGGTAAGCCCGTGAGGACAGATCATGGCGATCAGCAACGACCCATTGTTGTTGCGCTAACGCCGGTTTGATCACATTGGCCACCAACTGTGAACGACTGGCATACATCAGTAATAATTCGGTTTCTGCAGTGAGTTGTTCTTGCCACTGCTGCTTCACTAAATCTCGTATTGCCTCAGCTAGCGGGGTGCCACCGGGCTCGCGTACCGTTACAGGTTGCAGCTTGTGTTGCTGCAGATAAGCCATCACACAAGCTATTGCGGTACTCTTGCCGGCCCCTTCTAGGCCCTCAATTACAATAAATTTTCCGTTCATAGCTTTCCGTTATAGCTTAGGGTTGTTGGCGTTGATAGCGATTTACCGCGGCGTTGTGCTCGGCTAAGGTTTTGGAAAAAACATGCCCACCAGAGCCGTCCGCAACAAAATAAAAATAATCCGTGGCGGCGGGATGGGCCGCTGCTAGCAGACTTGCACGACTTGGCATAGCTATTGGCGTTGGTGGTAAACGTTTAATCCGATAGGTGTTATAAGCAGTCTGCTCGCGCAAATGAGCTCGGGTTAAATTACCATCAAAATCAGTGATGCCGTAAATTGTTGTTGGATCCGATTGCAAGCGCATGCCGGTACGCAAACGGTTTACGAACACCGAAGCAACAGTAGCTCGTTCGCCAGTGATCCCTGTTTCTTTTTCAATAATGGATGCCATGATAAGCAACTCATAAGCATTTGCATAGGGCAAATCAGCGTCTCGTTGCTGCCAAATTTGCGCTAATTGCTGCTGCATTTTATCGTACGCAGCCCGCAAAATATCAAGCGCAGAGGTATAGGCACGATAATGGTAGGTTTCCGGAAAAAACAAGCCTTCCAACGTTGCCGGAATCTCATCAAACAGGTGCTGATAATCGCGGCCAAGCTCACGTCCTAGCAAAGCTAACAAAGCCTCACCGTCGTTCGCGGCCAATTGCTGCAACGGCTCACTGGCTAAATATGGACTTGCTTGCAACCGAGCCAACACTTGCTGCAACGTCATCCCCTCGATCAAACTCACTTGAAATTGATGTTGTTTACCGGCTTGCAACTCTTGCCATACTTGCTGCAAGGTATGTGTTGGCGTAATCGCATAAACCCCAGCTTGTAAATGATGCGGAGTAACCAAGATGCGACTTACTAGATAACTTGGAGTGACCTCAAGCTGCGCACCTTGTTGTTGTAACTGGCGCAACAGACTACGCGCATGGGTACCTGGCTTAACTTCCAGCAACACGTCATCTGCTAAACCTAAGGGTTGTTTAAGCAACCAAGTACCATAACCAAAGGCAGCAATGCCCCCAGCAAGCACAAGTAGGCAAGCAATTAAGCTAGCAATAACGAGGCGTTTACATCCCACTGATTAAGTTCCTTTGGTAACTCTGGCATGGCTAGCATTCGGCCATCAATAGCGGCTATTGGCCGCGGCCCTAACACACAATTACACACGAACATTTGTTCTACTTGCGCTAATTCTGCGGGCCTTAGTTTAGTAAGCTTTACCTTGCCAATGATTTGTTTATCAATCAATTGTTTTCTTACCACACCGGCAATTCCAGCTTGCTCTAAGCGCGGTGTGCACCATTGCTTACCATCATACCAAAAGATATTACTACTGGTTGCTTCAATAATGTTCGCTTGTGTGTCTGTGACTAATAAATCATCAAAACCACGTTGTTCGCATTCATCGCTTAGCAACACCTGCTCTAATCTGTTCAAGCTTTTTAAACCTGCTAACATGGGCTGCTGCGCTAACTTAAAATGCGCTAACGCCACTCGTAACGGGCGCGCTGTCCAAGGTGGTAGCTCTGAGCGCTGCACATACCAGTGGCCCCTTGCTTGGTGATCTAAGCGATAACCGCGAGCACTGGCGCCACGAGTTATAATAATTTTGATGACACTCTGAGGATGTTGTTGGGCAATCTGCTGCAGTAAGTGCAGCACTTCATCGGCGCTGGGTAGTTGCATCCGTAACTGCTGACTGGCGTACTGAAGGCGTTGCCAATGAGACGACCAAGCCTGGATCGTACCGGCCTGAATAACTAACGTAGTGAAGTGTCCGTCGCCAAATTGTAGACCACGGTCTAGAGAAGTTTGAGTAAGGGGCTGGCCATTCATCCACATGCAAAAAAAAGGCGGAATTTTCATTCCGCCTCTGCGCTTGCTTAGAACTTAGTCGTTTGCGTGATTGTTCACGTAATCGATTGCTGCTTGCACAGTTTTCAGCTTTTCAGCTTCTTCGTCTGGAATTTCAGTACCAAACTCTTCTTCTAAAGCCATAACTAACTCAACGATATCTAGTGAGTCAGCACCTAGGTCATTTTCAAAAGAAGCTTCTGGTTTCACTTCTTCTTCTTTAACACCTAGTTGTTCAACAATAATTTTCTTTACGCGATCTTCGATATTACTCATTGTATGTCCCTTGAAATTTAGGTCACCCGTTCAAAATTGGGCTTAGTGTAGTGAATGCGTCGCCATTAATAAAGCAAAAATTGCGCTTTACCCGAGAGGTCGTACCCCTTAAGCACAACTTTACTTGAACTAACTGGCTTGTTACACCATCGCCATGCCACCGTTAACATGAATTGTTTCACCGGTGATGTAGGCTGCACCCGGTGATGCTAAGAACACCACGGCTGCAGCTATTTCTTCTGGTTTACCCAGTCTTGCTGCTGGTATATTGCTAAAAATAGCTTGTTTTTGATCTTCTGTCAGCGCTTTTGTCATATCAGTATCAATAAAACCTGGCGCCACGCAATTTACTGTAATTCCGCGAGCCGCAATTTCTTGCGCTAATGATTTAGTAAAGCCGACGACTCCAGCTTTGGCTGCACAGTAATTCACCTGGCCCGGATTACCCGTGGTACCCACCACCGAAGAAATATTGATAATACGACCATGGCGACGTTTCATCATACCGCGTAGCACCCCTTTACTGAGTCTAAACACAGACTTTAAGTTGGTGTCTAAAACGCTATCCCAGTCATCTTCTTTCATTCGCATCAGCAGATTATCTTTGGTAATGCCGGCGTTGTTAACCAAAATATCAAGTTGACCATAGGTTTCATCAATGAAAGCTAAGATACTAGCCACGCTTTCATCTGCGGTGACATCTAATGCGACGCCAACCCCGTGCTCACCTAAATAACTAGAAATAGCTTCTGCACCGGCCGTAGTCGTTGCGGTACCTACCACAGTTACACCTTGCGCCACTAATTGCTCAGCAATCGCCTTACCAATACCGCGACTCGCGCCGGTGACTAACGCCACTTGTCCCGTTAATTTAAATAATTCACTCATGGTTGCTTCCTTTTATGACGCTTTGCATACTATCGATGGTATTGAGTGCGTCTGTCTGCAGATTTTTATCAATGCGTTTGATCAAGCCCGTTAAAACTTTACCTGGACCCACTTCGTACACTTCAGTCACGCCTTGCGCTGCTAAACTTTCGATAGTCTCAGTCCAGCGCACCGGCGAATACAACTGTCTAATTAGGGCATCACGAATAGCATCGGGTTCACGCGGAGCTACCACGTCAACGTTGTTGATAACCGGTACTTGCGGCTGATGCAGCGTCAGCGCTGCTAAATCCACTGCCAAACGCTCGGCGGCCGGCTGCATCAGTTGACAATGGGATGGCACACTGACGGGCAACGGTAACGCTCGCTTTGCTCCTGCTTCTTTACAGGCTGCCGAGGCACGCTCTACAGCCGCAGCATGGCCGGCAATAACCACCTGGCCTGGCGAGTTAAAGTTAACTGCGGCCACCACCTCGTCTCCGGCTGCTTCTTGGCAGGCAGCTATTACAGCGGCATCATCTAACCCGATGATCGCTGCCATGCCACCTACCCCAGCTGGCACTGCTTGCTGCATGTACTCGCCACGATGAGCCACCAATTGCACCGCATCAGTAAACTCTATCACCCCAGCACAAACCAGCGCTGAGTATTCACCTAAACTATGTCCGGCCATGAATTCTGGCACCGCCACACCTTGGGCTACCAGCACCCGATACAAAGCCACACTAGCAGCCAACAGCGCTGGTTGAGTGCGCTGCGTTTCATTCAGTTGCTCGGCCGGACCATGCTGGGTTAACTGCCACAAATCATAGCCAAGCACGTCACTGGCTTCAGCAAAGGTCTGCTCGACCTGCGGAAACTCAGCCGCAAGCTCTGCTAACATACCTACAGTTTGCGACCCCTGACCGGGAAAAACATAAGCACGCATCATGCTATCCTTTTATTTCATTCTGATGATAATCAATACACAACTAACGCTGAGCCCCAAGCAAAACCGCCACCAAAAGCTTCTAGCAGTAGCCGTTGCCCACGTTGGATACGACCATCGCGAACTGCTACATCCAGCGCTATTGGCACCGATGCCGCCGACGTATTACCGGTGTAACTTAAGGTCGTTACTACTTGCTCCATGGGCATCTGTAGCTTCTTTGCGGTAGCTTTAATAATGCGCATATTGGCTTGATGAGGAACTAACCAGTCTAATTGGCTAGCCGTTAATTGATTCGCTGCTAGCGTCTCGCCAACCAGCTCACTTAATTTGTTTACCGCTACTTTAAAGACTTCATTGCCTTTCATGTACATCCAGGCTTCGCTTAACGCCTCTGGCTGATGACGGCGCGGATGATTGGCCCCAAGTAAGTCTGCAAATTCACCGGCACTATGTAAATGGGTAGACACAATCCCAGCGCTATCGCTAGCTTGCAACACGACGGCGCCGGCACCATCACCGAACAGCACAATAGTATTGCGATCATCAGGATCGCACAAGCGTGATAACACGTCAGCACCAATCACTAAAACGCGCTGATAAGTACCGGCACGAATGTACTGATCCGCCACACTTAAGGCGAAAATAAAACCTGAACAGGCCGCAGCCACATCAAAAGCGGGTACGTTACGGTGCGTGAGTGCTGCTTGGATTTCACAGCCTACGCTAGGAAATGCTCGTTCACCAGAGGTGGTGGCCACCACGATAAGATCTAAGTCATCGGCGCTCATTTGAGCTTGTTGAAGAGCCAATCGAGCGGCGGCTGCCCCCATAGTAACCACACTTTCTGCGGTAGTAGCTACGCGCCGTTCATGAATACCGGTACGCTCAACAATCCAATCATGGCTGGTGTCTACACGTTCTTCCAGCATTGCATTAGTGAGACGCTGAGCTGGTAAATAATGCCCAGTGCCTACAATCTTTGCATGCATGTAACATTTATTCCTGTGCTAACAGAACTTGCTCTACTCGGTCGCGAATTCGCCCAGGTAGATCCCGTTGTGCTTCTTCCACAGCTTGCTCAATGGCGCTAAAAAATGCGCGAGCATTAGCATCACCGTGGCTTTTAATCACAACGCCACGTAATCCTATCAGACTTGCACCATTATAGTGGTCGGGCTTCAGCCAATCCCATGATTTTTGCAGGCGCTGGTAAAAAAGCTTAACAAACCAACGAGTTAGCCAGTGAGCATTAATGTTTGATTTGATATTATCGAGCAATAAATCAGCTAATCCTTCACAGCTTTTTAACGCGATATTGCCGACAAAACCATCACAAACAATCACATCTGCTTTGCCAGAAAATAAATCATCGCCTTCAATGAAACCTATGTAGTCGATGTGTTCAGAAGCTTGTAACAAGGCAGCCGTTGCTTTTACCACGTCATTACCTTTGATTTCTTCTTCACCCATATTCAATAAAGCTACCCGTGGGCGCTCGATTTTTAAGACCTGGTGCGCGGCTTCGGCACCCATCACCCCAAACTGAAACAAGGTGTCTGAATCACATACAGGATTGGCACCTAAATCAAGCATAAAAGCTAATTTACCCTGCTGTTGTGGAATCGCCGACATCAAGGCTGGTCTTAAAATGCCTGGCAAGGTCTTTAAGGTAAAGTAGGCTTTGGTCATCAAGGCGCCGGTATTTCCGGCACTCACACAGGCTGCCGCTGTTTCATTAGCAACTAATTCGAGTGCAACGCGCATGGATGAATCTGGTTTAGCACGCAGAGAGTAGCCCGGCTTATCGGTCATAGTGACCGTTTGGCTGGCATGCTTGAGGGTAATTTGGGGGTGTTGCAGCAGCTGTTGCTGTTGCAATAAAGGCGTCAGTTCTGCTTCATCGCCAACGACAATAAAGTGAACCTCAGGAAATGTTGTTAGCGCCTGTGCAAGCGCGCTAATAACAACTGAGGGGCCATGATCGCCCCCCATTGCATCAAGTGCTAGTGTCAGTGTGGCCATAGCCTCACTTCCGTCACTATTACTTGTTAATTACTTTACGGCCTTTGTAGAAACCATCAGCTGTTACATGGTGACGACGATGCGTTTCACCAGAGGTAGAATCAACCGACAGTGTAGGGCCGCTCAGTGCATCGTGAGAACGACGCATGTCGCGCTTCGAACGACTTTTCCGATTCTGTTGTACAGCCATTTACGCTATCTCCTAAGTTTATTTACGCTTTAATTCCTGCAATACCGCAAAAGGATTATCTTTTGCTGCTGGAGCATCATCAATCTTGCCCCATTGCATTGCTTTACTATCTACCCGACATTCGCGCTCTTCGTGCTTAATGACCACGGGTAACGCCAACATCAATTCATCTTCGACCAAGGCATGCAGATTAATTTCGCCCAGCTCGTCAAGCTCAATCGGTTCGTACTCTTCCGGCATCTCGGTGGCCTTTTGCCGCTTCGTTATCGGAGCATAAACAAAATCACATGAAATTGGCCATCGCATTGCATCTGAACAACGTTCACAAGCAACACACACAGTAACTTCAGCATGACCCGTTAACCGTTTGATGCCTTGTGCATCCGTATCAAAACTTAATGATACATCAACATCAGACATCGGCTCTAATAACAGCTCTTGCAAACGCGCAAGACTCTTCCCCGGAACTAATCCGATATAAGAAACTTGTTTGCCGGCACTTTTAACCGGATCGACCGTAATCGGTACTCGAACCTTCTGCATAGGGCGCGAATGTTAAAGGATTCGCCTAGTGAACACAAGTGATTTTCGCATTTTTAAAATGTACTGGTCAATGGATTATAACCCCACTGGCGTAACATCTGCAGCAAGCGCAGTAATGGCAAACCAACCAAACTATTAGGGTCATCCCCTTCTAAGCGTTCAAACAAGCTAATACCTAAGCCTTCGCTTTTAAAGCTACCGGCACAGCGCAATGGCTGCTCCAGCGCAATATAGCCCTCAATTTCAGCTAAGCTCAACTCGCGAAAGTGAACTACAAAAGGTTCTACGCAACTTTGCATAGCACCGGTATGGCTATCATAAAGAGCTAGCCCAGTATAAAAAGTTACTGATTTACCCTGCGCGGCTTGAAGCTGTTTTATTGCATTAGCCACCGTGTGAGGTTTGCCAACAATCTCACCATTGACCACCGCGACCTGATCAGAACCAATCAACCAATGCTGAGGATACTGAGACGCCAACGCTTTGGCTTTTGCTTGGGCTAAGCGCTCTACTAACGCCGGTGCTGTTTCGCCGGCTAGCGGCGTTTCATCCACCTCTGGTGCGGCAACCGTAAAGGTAGGAATTATTTTTTCTAAGAGTGCTTTTCTAAAAGGTGAGGTGGAGGCTAAGACTAGGTTCATATCGGGTCTCACTTAAACTTGCTTGATGATCTTGCAGTCTGACTGCCTTACACGTGCGCTAACAAATCCGGCCACTGCGAAATGATGGCGAGCGGTTGATAAGGTTGTAACTGAGCGGCATCATGCACGCCAAAGCCCACCCCAATACGAGGCATATTAACAGCAGCAGCCATGCGCATATCGTGAATAGAATCCCCAATCATTACGGCTTCGTGGGGCTGACGTTTGGCGGCGGTTAAAATATCAACCAGCATGGTTGGGTCGGGTTTAGATTTAGCTTCGTCAGCACAGCGCGAAAAATCAAATAATTGCCGCGTAGCTGTTTCATCCCAAGCCCGTTCCAAGCCCTGACGAGCTTTACCGGTTGCTACCGCAAGTTGATAGCCTTGCTTCCGTAACTGCTGCAAAGTGGCTAATGCTCCCGCAAAAAGTGGCGACGGGGTTTGGCAATCGACCACGTACTGTTGCCGATAAACATCGGTAAAACGCACCATTTGCTCCGTAGTAAAACGGCCAAATAGCTTTTCGATGGCTGGCTGTAAACTAATACCAATAATATCTTTGACCGCGGCCACTGACGGCACCGGTAATTCGAGAATTCTGGCGCTGGCTTGCATCGAGGCGACGATACGAGCAACGGAGTCCATTACAGTACCGTCCCAGTCCACTATGATTAACGGGTACTTCATATGAATTTGGTTCCACCTAGGGCACGCAAGGTTTGCGTCAACTCATGATCCAACGGCGCATTCACTGTGATCGTTTTAAGTGTTTGTGGATGCTGAAAACTAAGCTGATGGGCATGTAAAAATAATCGCTTCAACCCGCAGCCTTGCAGTTGTTGATCAAATTCACGATCACCGTATTTATCATCGTAGGCGATGGGGTGCCCTGCTTGCAGGGCATGCACCCGAATTTGGTGGGTACGGCCAGTGATTGGTGACGCCTCAACCAAGGTACAACTCGCCTGCACTTGGGCTTTAGCTTTTTGCCCAAAGCGCTCAATCACCCGAAATCGAGTTTCAGAAGGCTTACCTTCGGCGTCAACCCGAACCACTCGCTCACCTGACTTGAGGGTATTTTTCTGTAAGGGTGCAGCAATAAACTTAACATGCTCTTGCCATTGCCCGCGCACCAGCGCTAAATATTGTTTATCCATGGTTTTGCTGCGCAATTGTTCATGCAAATGGCGCAGTGCCGAGCGGCGCTTAGCGATAAGTATACAGCCGCTGGTATCACGATCTAACCGGTGTACGAGTTCTAGCTGTTTAGCTTGAGGACGCAAGGCCCGCAAACTTTCAATCAGGCCAAACTGCAACCCCGAGCCACCATGAACGGCTAATCCTGCTGGCTTATTAATCACCAACAAAATATCGTCCTCATACAAGATCTGTTCTTGCAATGCTTGCACGCGGTCTAAATGAACTGATGGTAACGGGTTTGCTTCGGCCACTCGAACAGGCGGAATTCTTACGATATCCCCAGCTTGAAGCTTATATTCTGGCTTGGCTCGTTTTTTATTTACCCGCACTTCTCCCTTGCGCAAAATTCGGTACACCAACGATTTGGGTACCCCTTTTAACTGCGCAATAAGATAATTATCAATTCGCTGACCGGCATAGTCGGCATCGATTGTTTGCAGGCGCACCTGCGAGGTTTGGTTTGTCTCTGTCATAGGATGCGGATTTTAGCACTAACCCTTGACAATGTTCATCTTGTATTTGCACCAATTTTTATGCGACAATCGGATACCGGAAAAATCCGCACCGGTTGATTGAGCGCGGTACGTGGTCATCATGCTGAATTCTGATGGCTCGTAAAACAGGCAAACATATTTTTACGCGTGATTTGAGCGGAGCTGCGTTAGTACTAACGAGTCCACCCCAGCTTACGATTTAGTCCAGATTGCATCCGATAAAGAAAATCGGTCAATTCGGTTTCGAGAAGTTGGCGGCACGGAAGATAGGTTAGTCCTCCTTTTTGATTTATAGCGAAAGGCTGAAACCAGCGCGCCCGCCCCTGAATCGAATCACTTTAGTAACACCAGTGCTGCAACGCAGTACGACTTATAACAAGCGCATTTCGGCTTGGTAACCAATTGCAAAACTCACGTTGGTGTTGATGTAACAACACAACGGGAGTAGCCAGAACTCAATATGTTATGAGTTTGGCAAACTACAATTCAAACCTGAAATGGCGATGGCTTAGGCCAGTCGTGCTGGGTTGTGGCCTTATAAAGAGTCACAACTAATGAAAAGAATGCTGATCAATGCAACACAGCAAGAAGAATTGCGTGTTGCCCTCGTTGATGGCCAACGCTTGTACGATTTAGATATCGAAAGCCCTGGTCACGAACAAAAGAAAGCTAATATTTATAAGGGTAAAATTACCCGAATTGAACCCAGTTTAGAAGCCGCCTTTGTTGATTATGGTGCCGAGCGCCACGGCTTCCTTCCCCTTAAAGAAATTGCCAAAACCTACTTTCCTAGTGGTTACTCTTTCTCTGGCCGCCCTAACATCAAAGATGTTATTAAAGAAGGCCAAGAAGTTGTTGTGCAGATAGATAAAGAAGAGCGCGGGCAAAAAGGCGCAGCTCTAACGACCTTTATCTCATTAGCCGGTAGCTATCTGGTGTTAATGCCAAACAACCCACGTGCTGGTGGTATTTCGCGCCGTATTGAAGGTGAAGAACGGTCAGAATTAAAAGCCACATTGGATGCCCTAAACTTACCTGAATCCATGGGATTAATTGTACGTACTGCGGGCGTCGGCAAGTCGCAAGAAGAACTTGAGTGGGACCTTAACGTGTTGCTACACCATTGGGATGCTATTGAAAAAGCAGCCAATGCGCGCCCTGCTCCGTTCCTTATTCACCAAGAAAGCAATGTTGTCTTCCGTGCGATTCGCGACTATCTGCGCCGTGATATCGGTGAAGTTCTGATTGATAATCAGAAAGTCTTCGATATGGTTCGTGATCATGTCACTTTAATCCGTCCTGATTTCGTCAGCCGCGTTAAAATGTATCAAGGTGACGTGCCGCTATTCAATCATTATCAGATTGAAAGCCAAATAGAATCAGCTTTCCAGCGCGAAGTGCGGTTGCCATCGGGCGGTTCAATCGTCATTGATCCAACTGAAGCACTTACCTCGATTGATATCAACTCTGCTCGCGCTACTAAAGGTGGCGATATTGAAGAAACGGCTTTTCAAACCAACTTAGAAGCGGCCGAAGAAATTGCACGACAACTGCGTTTACGCGATGTCGGTGGTTTAGTTGTCATTGATTTTATTGATATGACCCCTGCTCGTCATCAACGTGAAGTTGAAAATCGTTTGCGCGATAGCTTAAAGCAAGACCGCGCTCGCATCCAAGTGACTCGAATTTCACGCTTTGGTTTATTAGAAATGTCACGGCAACGTCTGCGCCCATCACTTGGTGAAGCGTCTAACCATGTTTGTCCGCGTTGTAGTGGTCATGGCACGATTCGTTCGGCCGAATCCTTGGCATTATCTATTCTTCGTTTAATTGAAGAAGAAGCCCTAAAAGACAATACCATTCAGATCCAAGCTCAGGTGCCTGTTACGGTAGCTACTTATTTATTGAATGAAAAACGCCAATCTATCGTAGATATCGAAAAGCGCCATACCGTTTCTGTGCTGGTTATTCCTAACCCTCATTTAGAAACGCCCCATTTTGATGTGAAGCGTTTACGTAACGATGAAGTGGATGAAGCTAATAGCTTCACCTTAATCGAGAAGCCAGACAACACCACCACCGAAGTGGTCTTGAATAAAGACAAGCCAAGCTTTGAAGAGCCTGCCTTAAAAGGCTTACAGGCACCGGCAGCACCAGCACCAACAGTTGCAGCTGCCAGCCCAGCCCAAGTAGCGGAAGCTGCGGGCCCAGGTTTGTTGTCACGATTAGGTAAATGGTTGGCTAGTTTGTTTAGCAGCGACTCGGACGAAGCTGAGCAAAAGCAGCAGCAACAGCAACAGCGCCGTCCTAATAATAACCGTCGTAATAATCGTGGTAACAATAACCGTCGTCGCAATAACCGCTCACGTTCACGCGACACCGATGATGAGCGCAAAGATAGCGCGGCAAAAACCACGCAAAGCAAAGACAATAAGCCAGCTGATGCCGCTAAAGCAAATGATGGTAAAGCCAGTGATGGTCAAAAAGAGCGTAGTAATCGTCGCAGTCGTGGTGGTCGTAATCGTAATAAGAATAACGACCAGGCAAATACTGACGTCAACAAAGTGGTTACCGCAGAAGCTGTTAATCATGACGAAGCGCCAACAGAAGCTAAGCCGGCAGTACCAAAACAACGCCGTCAACGCCGTAAGTTAGAGCGTTCTGTACGTATCAGTACTGGCGATGTTGATGGTGCAGCGACCACGACTCAAGCTGCTGCAGCGCAAAACGCTGAACTTGCAACAGCGAGCGTGACCAGTCCTAGCGGCGATAACCAAGCTCATGACGCTGGTACTAAGACTGCAGCCGACACAGCAAAAGCTGATGACGGCCATGTTGCAACCCCAACTGAAACAACGGATACGTCAGCGACCTCTACAACTGATGCTAGCGATAGCGAAGCGACTGAAACCGAACGCGCGCCGCGCAATCGCAGCCGTCGTTCACCGCGTCATCAACGCGCAGCGGGCCAACGTCGTAAAGCCGAACAAGCCCAGCAAGCTGATAGCGGTACTGATTCTACCGCGGAAGCAGCGGTTGCAGCAGAAGCGCAAACAGCTCCAGCTCAAGTAGAAGCAGCGGCTCCGAGCGAAGAAAAGGCTCCTGTAGAAGCAGCTCCAGCTGAAGTAAAAGCTCCTGCGGAAGCAGCAGTTGCTGAGACAGAAACACCGGCTGCAACCGAAGAACAAGCTCCTGCTAAAGCAGAAGCACCAGCAGAAGCTGTGGCTGAAACCGAAGCAGAAACTCCTGTAGAATCGGCACCAGCTGAGACAGAAGCACAGGTTAAAACAGAAGTAGAAACTCCTGTTGAAGCAGAAGCACCTGCTGAAACAGAGGCACCGGTTAAAGCTGAAGTAGAAGCTCCTGTTGAAACAGAGGCTCCAGTTAAAACCGAAGCAGAAGCTCCTGCTGAAACAGAGGCACCGGTTAAAGCTGAAGTAGAAGCTCCTGCTGAAACAGAAGTACCGGTCAAAGCTGAAGTAGAAGCTCCTGCTGAAGCAAAAACTGTTGAAGCACCAGCTCAAGTTGAAGCAGAAGCAGCGGCTAAAGCTGAAGTAGAAGCTCCGGCTGCACCAAAAGTACCTGTAGCTACCGCTGTGCGAGGCAAGATGACGAGCGCTGCTATGGCGAAAGCTGCTGCGGTAGCTCGTGATGGTGATTATCAGCCATTAAAGGCGTCAGATAACAGCCATCGTGTAGCTTTTACGAAAGATACTCGAGTTGCGAGTTTTGCAGAAGCTAAAAGTGTGATTACTGCGCCAATGAGTAAAACACAGTAAGTCACAAGGCTGTAGCGAACACGCTCTTTAGGAGCCAGTTCGCTTAAACCTAAAAAAAGCCGCAATCATTATCGATTGCGGCTTTTTTATTGGCTTTCTTGATTTAGCTAGCGGGCTAACCCATTAGGTTAGCCCGGCTTCAATCATTTTAAGTTGTCTTCAAACAACTTAAAGATCCGGCGGTATTCATCTAACCAGCTTGAAGGCTGACGAAAACCATGAGGTTCGACCGGAAAAATAGCGGTTTCAAAGTTTTCTTTTTCATGCTCAATTAAGCGCTGAACTACGCGCACGCTATCCTGAAAGAAGACATTATCATCTACCATAGGTGAGTTGATTAATAACGCATCTTGAAGCCCTTCAGTAAAATAAAGCGGCGAGCTACGACGATACGCAATAGGATCATCATCCGGTAAATTCAAAATGTTCGAGGTATAACCTGTGTTGTAATGAGCCCAATCACTGACAGGTCGTAACGCTGAACCGGCTTTGAATAACCCTGGCTCTTTAAACAGTGCCATGAAAGTTAAGAAGCCACCGTAAGAGCCGCCGTAGGTACCCATGCGTTCAACATCAACATTTGCGTTGGCGCCCGCCCAATTCACAACATCTACCAAATCTTCTACTTCAGGTGTTCCCATCTGCCGATAGATGGCTGTACGCCAATCACGACCATATCCTTTAGAACCACGATAATCTAAATCCAATACCACATACCCTTGCTGGGTTAAAAAGGTATGGAACATAAATTCACGTTGATAACCTGACCAGCCAGCATGGGCATTTTGTAAATAGCCGGCGCCGTGAATAAAGACTACGGCCGGGTATTTTTCAGCACGATTTGCATCATAATCTTTGGGGTAATACACCCGGGTATAAATAGGATGATCAACATGACTCGATGGAATCGGCACAATTTCTGGAGCAACCCAATCAAAGGCCATAAAGCTATCAGTGACCGTTGTCGTCAATCGCTCTGGCTGGGCCGCGTCGTCTAATGTTTGCACATAGAGCTCTTCTGGCTGCAGGGCCGCTGAGTGTTTGATTAGTAACTTATCTTCTTGGGGGCTTAATTCATAATTATTGATACCACCTAAGCGAGTTAGCTGCTCAAGTTCTGCGGTTGCTGTATGCACCCGAAAAACTTCGTAGTTGCCTGGGTGCGGTTGGTTGGCACTAAAATAAATATAATCACCCGTGTGACTCACTGTTGGGTCTTCAGTCACAAAGCTACCCTGAGTTAACTGTTTGATCTTACCAGTTAAAGGTTTGACGTATAAATGTGCATAACCATCTGCTTCAGACTGGAACCACAAGGTATCGCTATTGGGTAAGAAACCAAACTCATTATGAGTGTAGTTTATCCAGGCTTCATCATGCAAACGCTCTTGATTCACTAGTTTTTTACCAGCAAAATCAATGCTGGCAATCCAACGGTCCTTGTTATCCCAAGCTTCTAGCATTACTGCCGCATGCTGCCCATCATGGGTCCAACGAACGGCCCCAGCTTGCCAACCCCAATCTTGCATTAAAGTAATCGGCCGTGGTTGTTCTTTAGACGTATAGGTTTTTCCTTCAGCGGCATAGTTTTCTTTTCGCACTGCCGCCAACACATCCTCGTTCCAACCGGGCAACGAATTATAAGTTAACTGGGTTTGCTCACCGCTGGTTAAATCTAACACCAACAACTGATGCTCTACCGGCTTAGCATCGGCTACCCGTGCGCGCACCGACTCTGCTGCCACACGTCCGTCTTCGGTCACATAGTTTGGCATAATATCGCCATCAGCCCGCCATTGCTGCGGATCGCTAATAGCTACAATCATTTTGTCACCAGCTGGCGACAAACTCGCTGCTACCAGTTGCTTTCCTTTACCCAGATAAAAGGATTCAGGCGCTAACGAGGGATTTTTTTGTTGTAATTCTTGTTGCTGAGCAAAACGTTCAGCGCGCTGCTGACGTTCTAGTTGGACGAACTCGATCAGTTGCTGTTGCTCGCGTGCAATAAAATCTTTTGGTGCTTGATTCGCTTGTGGTTTATCTTGACTAACTAAGCTCGCAATTTGCTCAGTTTTGCCGGTATTAACATCCACCACAAAAAAGTCATTACCTTGGCGATAAGCTAGCCGACCGTCCGTTAAAAACTGCAATTGGCTTTGTCTCGCTTCATCACGAGTTAACTGGCTGGTTTCACCGTTAACTACCTGCTTAACAAAGATATTACCTTCAAACGTATAGGCAATCAGGGAACGATCCTGATTATAAACGCCACCGTTATAGGCATAGTTATGGAGACGCTCAAGAGGTACTTGATGAGCAGCTTTAGTTAGCGGCTGATGAAACCAATCGCGTAGCTGTGAGCCGGCACGTTTTTGCTGATACAGCACACCGCTGCCATCTAGCATCCAATAGGCACTTTCTGGTGACCGCGCCACCCAATCTTGGTCCGCCATAATCTGCTTTAAGGTAAGCTCTTGCCCTACTTGAGCTTGGCTATTAGGTGCTGTTGCTAACACCGCTGGAGTGACCTGCGTCGCAGCTGTAGAGGATGTAGGAGTGGTGGTTGCACAAGCAGCCGAAAGCAAGGCTGCGGCAATAGCAATTGCTACTTTTGTTTTCATTATTGTTTCCTTGTTAACCTAGCCATTGGGAATGAAACCTGAGTTATCAGCCCATTAAAGCAAAATGCCCAGCAAGATACGAGCTGGGCATAAATAAGATGCGATAAAACTGTTACAGTATCAGTTAAACTTCGGCGTCTGGTTGTTTACTTGGGTGTGCCGCTGCAACAAACGGTAACTCAAGCAAACGCTGATAAATTCCCATCATGATGGGATAATCATTTAACGCTATGCCAAACCGCTGTGCGCTATACACCTGCGGTACCAAACACACATCAGCCATAGAGAACTGGTCGCCCACACAATAAACACCGGCTACCTCTTCTAGGTTCCGTTCAAACGCCTGAAAACTTTGTTTAAACCAGTGCTGTAACCAAGCTTGCTTAGCGTTATCTGAAACCTCTAATTGCTGGCTCAGATACTGCTGAACACGCAGATTAATGAGCGGCTGCAACTCACTTGCAATATCCAGCGCTAGTGCCCGAATAGCACCCCGCTGCTGCGCATTACCTGGCAACAATGAAGGCTGTGGATGAGTATCTTCAAGATATTCCATGATCGCCAACGACTGATGCAAAATCACCTTGCCATCGACTAAGGTAGGCACCAAGCCATTAGGATTAAGCTGGCGGTAAGCTTGTTTGTGTTGCTGACCACCCTCTTTAATTAAATGCACTGGAATATAATGATAGTCAATTTGCTTGTAGTTGAGCGCAATCCGCGCCCGGTAACTGGCGCTTGAGCGCCAGTAGCCGTAGAGTTCCATGCTTAACTCCGCTGTTATTCTGCAGCTGGGTCGTATTGCACTACAACTTGGTCGATACTACCAAAAATGCTGTGCCCATCTGCATCAATCATTTCAATTTTGATGGTGTCACCAAATTGCATAAACCCGGTACTAGGCTGGCCATCGCGAATGGTTTCTATCATGCGTACTTCAGCGATACAGCTGTAGCCCACACCACCTTCATCGATTGCGCTACCGTGATCAGTACCCTGCTTATTAGACACAGTTCCAGATCCGATAATAGCACCAGCTCCGAGATGACGAGTTTTCGCTGCATGGGCAACTAACTGAGCGAAATCAAAGGTCATGTCGACACCCGCATTCGGTTTACCAAATGGCTTGTTGTTATAGTAGCTCAACAATGGCAAATGCACCTTATTGTCACGCCAATTTGCGCCCAATTCATCGGGAGTTACGGCAACTGGCGAAAAAGCTGATGATGGCTTCGATTGAAAAAAGCCAAAACCTTTGCCTAATTCATTCGGAATCAAGCCACGCAACGAGACATCATTCACCAGCATTAACAAGCGAATGTATTCGCCTGCTTCAGATGCACTAACCCCCATAGGGACATCGTCGGTGATAACTGCAACTTCACCTTCAAAATCTATTCCCCAAGCAGTATCAGCCATGCTGATCTCGTCTTTAGGGCCCAAGAAGTCATCAGAGCCCCCTTGATACATTAAAGGATCAGTCCAAAAGCTTGGTGGCATTTCCGCATTTCTAGCCTTACGTACTAACTCCACATGATTCACATAGGCACTACCATCAGCCCATTGGTAAGCACGTGGCAATGGCGATTCACATAGATGTTCATCAAAGGCTTGCGCATCACTCAGCTCACCAGCGTTTAATGCTTGATAAACCTTCTCTAATTGCGGTGCAATGCCATCCCAGTCGTCCAATACTTCTTGTAAGGTTGCAGCCAGCGCGGGTACTGCTACGGCTTTGCTTAAGTCGCGGCTAACCAACATCAATTGGCCATCGCGCGTACCATTTCTATAAGTTGCAAATTTCATCGTCTAAGTTGCCTTTTGCTCGTCTTTAGCTTTCCAGCTATATACGTAATCTGGGTTTTCCACACTTGCGCACACGTCGCCCATCTGTAATGCGTTGCGGGTATCTAGCATCACAGCTACTTCATCAGTAAATTTCTTACGATATTCTAAGCCGGCCTGAAACGCTTTTGGATGAGGACCGTGGGTAAACCCGGCGGGGTGAAAAGTCACCATGCCTTTATCAATGTTGTCGCGACTAAAGAAGTCTCCTTCATGATAAAAGAGCACTTCGTCGTAATCATCGTTGTTATGATAAAACGGCACTTTTAATGCGCCTGGATCGGATTCAATCGGCCGTGGCACAAAAGTACAGACCACAAAACCATCGGCGACAAAAGTGGTATGTGCTGATGGCGGTAAGTGATAGCGATGACTCATTAAAGGTCGAATATCACGCCAGTTAATTCTGACTGGAGCCAAATCACCATGCCAACCAATTGCATCTAACGGATTAAATGGATAGGTAATGACTGAGATTTGCTCGTGTCTTTTGACTTGCACTTGCCAGCTATCTTCGCTGTATTGCGCTTTAAATTGCTCATCAATATCAGGCGTATCCAAGCAAGCAGGATCAAAAATAGCGTGATTACCCACCAAACCTTTCTCAGGCAATTGATAGGAACTGTTAGTCGCCTCAATCATCACTATTTGCATGGGTTCTAAGGGCTCTAACCGCCATGAGGTTGATCGTGGAATCGAGAAGTAATCACCTTTTTCTAAAGTGATATGGCCGTAATCACAAAATAATTCACCGCGCCCTTCATGGATAAACAAAAGTTCATCACCATCTGCGTTACGCACTAAAAATGGCATCTTCTGCGAACAGTGCCAAATACGGAATTTGCATTGCGCATTATGTAACAATAAGGGCACCTGCCACGGCGATTCAGTGGCTACTTGGGTTAATTGATTAAAATCAAAGTTGCGTGGGCGCAGATCGCCGGTCCACTCACTCCAACCGGTTGGCGCATGGCGATGATGAAAGTGCGTAGCGGGTCCAAAGAACCCACTGCGCCCTACTTCGCGTTCATAGATCGCTTGCTCCGGAAAGTCTGCATGAGCTTGCTTAGAAGCCGTACCTACTTGTTTCGGAAAGCTGATCCATTTACGCATCGCTTAATACCCCGCGACGAATTTGATCTTCTTCGATAGATTCAAACAGAGCTTTGAAGTTACCTTCACCAAAGCCTTCGTTACCTTTACGTTGGATAATTTCAAAGAATACCGGGCCAATCACTGTTTGAGTGAAAATCTGCAGTAAGATACCGTCTTTCATTGGCGCGCCATCAATGAGGATTTGCAGCTCGTGCAACTCATCAACATTTTCTTCGTGACCTTCTACGCGCTCATCAATTTTCGCATAGTAAGTATCTGGCGTTGGCATAAAGTCCATACCAATGGCACGCAGATCACGTACTGTCTTGTAGATATTATCTGAGGTTAACGCAATATGCTGAATACCTTCGCCTTTGTACTCGCGCAAGTATTCTTCGATTTGTGATTTATCATCATGCGATTCGTTGATTGGGATCCGAATTTTACCGCACGGTGCTGTCATCGCACGGCTCAATAGACCCGTTAGCTTGCCTTCGATATCGAAATAACGGATTTCACGGAAGTTACCGATCCGCTCATAGAAACCAGCCCAAGTATCCATATTGCCGCGGAACACGTTGTGAGTTAGGTGGTCAACCTCATAAAGTCCAGCAGCGTGCTCTTGCATTTGCGCTTGCCAGTTATCATAGAAATCAAAATCTGTAGCATAGATGCTGTTTTCGCCATATTTATCAACAAAATATAAGACACTAGCACCAATGCCATAAACTGCTGGGAAGTCTTCTTCTCCGGCTGCTAGATTACGTTGGAATGGCTTCGCACCATTGGCTACCGCATGGGCAACTGCATGTTCTGCGTCTTTAACTCGCCATGCCATGCCGCACACACTCGGGCCGTGCGCTTTGGCAAACTCTTCCGCTTGACCGCCTGGCTCGGCGTTGATTAAAAAGTTGATGTCGTTTTGCTTAAACAACCATACTTGCTTGCGTTTGTGTTTAGCAACTTCAGTAAAACCCAACTTGCCAAACAGGTCTTTTAAAGCAGCAATGCCTTCAGCATCAGGGGCTGTGTACTCCACGAATTCGAAGCCGTCAGTTTGCAGTGGATTATAATGAATATCGCTCATGCTAGTTCCTTGATTGTTGTTCTAGAGTTTCGAAGATAAAGCATCACTAACTATGCCATAGCGTGCTTTTATTAGGTCTTTACTATGCGCAACAATAGCTACGTACGCTAGCAGCGAGGTGATATTAGCTGCGACGCAGCAACCCGATAGTTTTGTAAAGTTATTGATACAGATCAAAGAATAGATAGCTCTATCGGGCTTTCTGTCAGCATTCTGATACAAAACCCGATATCCCAAGTAAAGATTTGTTTACAACGGTTTCTTTTTACGGTTTTTTCCGATCCCGTATTCGCGTAATTTATTCGCTACCGCCGTATGTGAAAGACCTACTTTTTTGGCTAATTGACGAGTACTGGGATAGCTTGGATAAAGTCGGCGCAAAATCGTACTTTCAAATTTCTTCACCGCTTCATCTAAACTACCTTCTTCTAAATCTACCGTAACCGCATCAGCCAAGTTACTGGTACTCGGCAATTGCAAATCATCAGCATCAAGGCTGTCACCCTCGGCCATCGAGATCGAACGGAACAGCACATTCTCTAGTTGGCGCACATTACCTGGCCATGCATATTGTTGTAGTCGCTCCCGGGCCGCTCGGCTTACCATAATCAAACTCCGCCCCAAACGTTGACATGCTTGTACGGTAAAATGGTCAGCTAATAACGGAATATCTGTTTTGCGTTCTCGTAACGGGGGCACATGCAACGGCAAAACATTAAGGCGATAAAACAGGTCTTCACGAAAACGACCGTTTTCTACTTGCTCTAGCAAGTCATCTTGGGCTGAACAAATTATTCGTACATCTACGGTCACTTCTTGTTCTTCACCAATTCGACGAAAGCGTCCATCTTGGATAAAGCGTAACAGTTTAGCCTGCAGCCCATTGGACATTTCACTTACTGCATCTAGCAGCACAGTACCGCCGTTGGCTTGCTCAAAAATACCCTTCTTAGCTTCGGTATAGGGCCCTAAGCTCCCCTTGCCGTGACCAAAGAGTTCACTTTCAGCGACATTGTCAGGTAACGCGGCACAATTAATCGCCAAGAAGGGTTGCTCAGCACGTTTACTGGCCTGATGACAAGCACGAGCCAACAGCTCTTTGCCCACTCCAGTTTCGCCTTGGATCAGCAAAGGTACGTTTAATTCAGCCATCCGAGACGCTTCTTTGATCAGTCGTTTCATGCTGCTGTGTTCGCCTAACAGCTGACTAAATGCGTCCGCTGATACATTACGCTGCCATTGCTCGGCAAGTGGCTGTGGTTTGCAGGTCATCACAGCGCCAGCAAAGTTTTGTTTGGCTTGCTCGTCGCTGATCCAGATGGGTAATAAATCGGCAAAATATTTTGCACCACTGACACTAATTTGCTGCACCGTGGCTTGTTGCGGTTGCTTCTCTAGCCAACGCAGCAAGTTAAAACCGCTGATCCAATGACTAATATTACTTCCTAACAGCGTCTTACCACTATCACCCAAAATACGCTGCGCGGCGTCATTCGCAATATCAATATCGCCACGACTATCGAGTGACAAAATAGGATCAGGCAGCATATTCAGTAACAGCTTGAATTCATAATGTTCGCGCTCAGAGGGCATAAAGGCGACCGTTTTAACATCTTTCACATTAGCGATGCGCCTTATTTCAGGCATCAGATGCTGAAAATCTTTAAACTCTAATTCCGGAAAGTTTAGAAAGATCTTACCTTTCGGATCTACCTCAATCCCACGCAAGTCAATCTCATAATTGCGCAGAATTTCTAACACATCTTGTGCAATACCCAGGCGATCATCACACGTAATTTCTAGCCGCATCATTTACCCGCTGTTGTAGTAATGGTTGTTGCGATAATGTCACTGCAATTGATGCATGTACTCATGCGCAGTGGATCTAGGATCAGCAACCCGATAGTGGCAAGCCGACCGTTAGAGCAAATGTAAAGCAAAGTATACACAAAAAAAGCTTGGTACCCTATAAGTACCAAGCTTTTTATCTAGCGTACTGCCGCAACAATAAGACTGCTGGGCTGGTTTACTCGGCTAA
>Ga0075011_10000312_pt1 | contig 25928 bp, 24 predicted proteins | sample TARM_MetaG_T_14_FD_72354 | JGI IMG/M metagenome (GOLD analysis project Ga0075011, IMG submission 72354) | Freshwater microbial communities from Pennsylvania, USA, analyzing microbe dynamics in response to fracking - TARM_MetaG_T_14 | ecosystem: Environmental > Aquatic > Freshwater > River... | reverse complement strand
AAATATAGAAGAGATAGAGAAGGTAGAAGTGGATATTGATATTAGAAAAGAGTTTGAAATTGAGAAAGATGTTATATTAATAGGAAATGTAGGAAGATTAAGTAAGCAAAAAGGACATATTTATTTATTTGATTCTATAAAAAAAGTCAAAGAAACTAGAGATGATTTTGTTGTACTGCTCATTGGTACAGGAGAAGAAGAAGAGAAGCTAAAGGCATATGCAAAGGAACTTGAAATAGAAAAAAACATAAGATTTTTAGGTTTTAGAGAAGATGTTTATAAAATATTGAAACAAGTAGATTTTCTAGTCCATACTGCACTTTGGGAAGGTTTTGGCTATGTAATAGTAGAGAGCTTAGCCTGTGGAAAGCCTGTAGTATCTACTAATGTGAGTAATATTCCCGAAATATTAAATGATGAAAGATATGGATATTTGGCGAAAGATAGAGATATTATAGATATTAGCAATAAAATTATCTCTATGATTGAGGGTTTTAAGGGCTTTAAGGTAGAAGGGTTGAAGTTGAGAGCTAGAGATTTTGACTTTGAAATAAAGATAAAAGAATTGGAGGGATTAGTGTAAAGTGGTAGAAAAATTGAAAAAAGTAGATGTATCAAAGGTTTTAGGAAAGATAACTATATATGTTTTTTTTGCTTCCTTTTTTGTATGGACAGGCGGAATAAAGTATTCAGTATGGCTTGGAGTTTTAGCTTTGTTAATTAAAAAGTTCGCTAATAAAGAAGAGTTGGTAATAGGTCCTAAAATATTAGCTTATAGTAATTTGTATATTTTTGTAGGAACTGTATTGATTGATATTATAACATATAGTAAAACAGGAAGAATGGGAGCTTTTGACAGGTATAATATATTTTTGATGTACTTTGTACTTTTGAATTATATCGACAGTAGAAAGGAATTAGAACGACTATTATTTATATTTACTTGTTCAATATTTTTATCTTTTTTTGGAGCTATTTCTGATATAAGAATATTAATTAATAGACCTAGTCATAGAATTGACTCTTTTTTTGGAATTATGAGATACAGTCATATGCTTGCTACAGGAAGTACATTTGTTTTGGGAATGATATTATATAGCAAAGAAAAATTAAAGGCATTTTTCTATATTTTTACCTACATTATCTCTGTTTTTTTAGTTCTTTTTACAAAAACAAGAGGTGCAATCTTGGCGATGATAATAGCTCAAGTTATGTTGATTATATATTTTATTATTTTAGAAAAAAAATATAAGGTAATTATTCCCATAATTGTATTATTAGCCTCTGCTTGGTATCTACTACCAGAGGATATAAATAATAATTTGCTGGCTAGGTTTGGAAATTCTACTAATTCAGATAATATGAGAGTGATATTTTGGAAAGCTTCTATAGATGGTTTTAAGGAAAGTCCTTTAATAGGTACTGGGTATAGAGGAGCTGAACTTGCTTTTAAAGAATATTTTGAAAAAGAAGAATTAACAAACTATGTTATGAGAAGTTATGGTAAGATAGATGGGAATAGTCATAATAGTTATTTTGAAAGTCTTTTGAGATTTGGTATATTAGTTGGAGGATATATATTGATATATCTACTGGTAATAATACCTGTTATATGGATAAAAAGATATAAGGGAATAGAAGATAAGTGGAAAGATATCTATAAGTGGATTCCATTTACATTCTTTGGGTTTTATATAAGTATGTTAACAGAGAGTGTATTATCATCTAGAACAGGAAATTTATTAATACTATCTATTTCATTAATGGCTATGTGTATTATGAATTTTAGCGAAGACCTAAGATTAGAAGTAGAAGGAGAATAAGATGTTGAAATCATATATTATTCATGTTAGAGGAAATACATTAAGAGAAAACTATATAAAAAATGAATTGAAAAATAAAAAATTAGAAGTAGAATTTATATTGGATGGAAACATAGAGGACTTAAGAGATGATTTTTTGAATAAATATTTTGAAAATGAAATGTTAGAAAAGAGTGCTAGAACTTCTTGTGCAACAAAGCACATTTTAGCTTATAAAAAAATTATGGAACAAAATGATAATTGGGTGCTGGTATTAGAAGATGATATGAAATTTTATGATAACTTTGAAGAAAACTTAAAGGAAATAATTGAAGAAATTAAAGAAAAAAATATAAAAAATGCGATGATTTCCTTAGAAGATTCCAATTTAAGATATGTAGCAAGAAGTGAAAAGAAAAAAAATACATATTTATATAAAAAAAATAAAGGTAGATTAGCTGGAGCTTATTTAATTGATAAAGAAGGAGCGAGATCTATTTTAGATTATGTTGAAAGAAAAAAAATGAATTTGCCTATAGACTGGGTTCATAATCAAATTGCTCAAGAAGGGTGTATTGATATTTATTGGTCTGATTTAATATTGGCTTGTCAAGGAAGTAACAGTGGGGATGTCCCTTCTTTATTAAGTGAGAAAAAAAATAAAAAAATTCAAAAATATAAGTTCTTTTTAAGAAGAAAATGGAGAAAGATAGTTTATTTTTTTAGATAAAATTTTTAGAAAAGAGGAAAAACAATATGCTTATAAGTGGATTTAGTATGGTGAAAAATGCAACGAAATTATATTACCCTATGAAACAGGTTATAGAATCGATACTACCTATTGTTGATGAATTTGTAGTTGCTTTAGGAGATTGTGATGAAGATGACTTCACTAGGAAAGAAATAGAAAGTATAAAATCAGATAAAATAAGGATAATATATACAGTTTGGGACTTGAAAAAATATCCAAATGGCATGGAAAATGCTCATCAAACAGATATTGCAAAAGAAGCTTGTAGTGGAGAATGGTTATTCTATCTACAGGCAGATGAACTTGTCCATGAAAAATACTTAGAAAATATAGTAGAAGCTTGTAAAAAATATAGGGAAGACAAGGAAGTAGAAGGTTTTCTTTTTAAATATAAGCATTTTTGGGGTGATTATGACCATTATCATATTTCACATAAATGGTATCCAAAAGAAATAAGAATAATAAGGAATGATAAGGATATACACTCTTGGGAATCAGCACAATCTTTTAGGAGAATACCAAATTTTGATGGACTTAATTATAGACAGCAAGAGGGAACATATAAATTAAAGGTTATTGAGATAGATGCATATATATACCATTATGGATGGGTAAGACCACCTCATTATATGCAGACTAAAAAGCAAGCATTAGATACGGTACATATGGGAGTTAAAAAGGTAGAAGAAGTTTATAAAAATGCACCTAGAGAATTTGACTTTGGACCATTAAATCAATTAGAAATATTTAATGAAAGCCATCCAAAAGTAATGGAAGATTGGATTAAAAAATTTGATTGGAAAGAAAAGCTACAGTATAGCGGAAAGCCTAATCCATATAGAAAAAAACATAAGCATGAAATGCTAAAATATAGAATAATTACATTTATAGAGCAAAAAATACTAGGTGGAAGAGCATTAGGTGGTTTTAGAAACTATATAATTATTAAGAGTGAGAAGTAAAATTAATTATATATTAATAAACTTAATGTAAAAGGGGATTTTAATGAAAAAAGTAAAATTTATTTATAATCCAAATTCAGGGAATAAAGAGTTTTTAGAAGGTTTTGACAAGATTTTTGAAATTTATCAAAATAAAGGATATACTATCTCTATTTTAAGAATAAATAAAAAATTAATTTTACAAAACCATCTTAATGATTTAGATAATACTTGGGATCATATCCTTGTAGCTGGTGGAGATGGTACAATAAATAATCTTGTAAATGCTTTAAAATCCTTAAAATTAGATATTCCAATAGCAGTCCTTCCAGTAGGGACTGCTAATGATTTTGCAGGAGTATTAGGTATGCCATTAAATATAGAAAAGTGTCTTAATCAAATTTTAAATTCTAAAGTAAAAGAAATAGATTTGGGTATGGCAAATGATAGGTATTTTGTAAATATACTTAGTACAGGTGTCTTTACAGATATTTCTCAAAAAGTAGATAAGACTCTAAAAAAATCCTTTGGGAAATTGGCGTATTATCTAACTAGTATAAAAGAAATCCAAAATATAAAATCTCTTGATATAGAAGTTAAAAGTAAAGAAAAAGATAGTTTAGAAAATAAATATCTTATGTTTGTTTTTAATGGGAGAACAGCTGGTAAGATACCTTTTGCTTATAAGGCAGAAATAGATGATGGTTTATTTGATGTGATTATACTGAAGGCAAAAGGGATACCAAAATCAATTAATATATTTTTCAAGATATTAAATGGAACTTATCTTGAAGATGAAGAAGTAGTTGATTATTTTAAAACAGATGAAGTAACAATAGAATCAGCAGAGAATATTGTTGTAGACCTAGATGGAGAAAGAGGTCCAGAATTTCCTATTAAAGTCAAGTGTATAAAGGGTGGTTTAAAGATTTTAGGTTATAAGGAAGAGAATTAAGAAATGGAAAGGTTATTATGAAAAAAATATTAATATTTCATACGGCGTTTATAGGAGATATAGTTTTATCAACACCGTTAATAAAAAAAATAAAATATAAGTACCCTGATAGTGAAATTACTTATGTTACAACACCAGCAGGAAAGAAGATACTAGAAAACAATCCCCTTCTACCTAAAATTATATCCTATGACAAGAGAGGTAAAGACAATGGAATTAAAGGTATATTATCTTTAGCCTCAGTTCTAAAAAAAGAAAAATTTGATATTGTATATATTCCTCATAGATATTTAAGAAGTTCCTTAATTTGTTTTTTAGCAAAGATTCCAAAGCGTATAGGTTATTCTATTAGTGAGGGGAAATTATTTCTAACAGAAAAAAAAGATTATAATAAAGATTTACATGAGGTTGATAGATTATTAAATTTAGTTGATATTGATAATTTTCAAGATAAAAAAATAGATTTATATCCTAGTCAAGAAGACTATAATTATATAGAAAAGATTTGGCAAGATGAAAATTTAGAAGATAAAAAAACTATTGCCTTAGCCATAGGAAGCAAATGGTATACAAAGATGTGGCCTATAGATTATTTTAATGAGCTTATTAATAAATTAGAAAAGTTGGATAATATAAGATTAATAATTGTTGGTGGTAAGGATGAATTAAAATTACCTGTTAAATATAGTGAAAAGAGTATAAATTTAATTGATAAAACTAGCTTATTGCAGTTAGGAGCCTTACTTAGTAAAGTAGATATATTAGTAACTAATGATAGCTCACCAATTCATATAGCCTCAGCCTTTGATACATATATATTAGCTATATTTGGTGCCACTGTACAGGAACTAGGTTTTTATCCATGGAGTAAAAATAGTAAGGTTATAGAGAATAATAAATTAGATTGTAGACCTTGTGGACTACATGGTGGAAATAGCTGTCCAGAAAAACACTTTAAGTGTATGCTTGATATTAGTGTAGACAAGGTTTATAATGAAATAGTAAAAAAAATAGAGGACAGTAAAGAGGTGTAGTTTTGGATAAAATAATAAAAGATATAGAGGTAAATAAAGAAAATGTATCTATTTGGATATGCCCAGATTGGAAAAGTGAAGCATTTCAAAAATATTTATTATCAATACCTTTAAATGAAGTAGAGGGAACTAGGGTAGACGAAAAAAATAAAAGAAATAAATTACTAAAGATAGAAAAAAATTTAGACTTGGGAATAAAGAAGGATATATTAATAAAGGAATTTAAATTAAAAAGAGTTTATGATAAAATTAGGTTTAAGTTCTTGAAATCTAAAGCATTTAGGTCTCTGGAAATAGCTCTAAAACTAGAATCAATAGAAGTTAAAACACCAAAGGCTATTGCAGTAATCGAAAAGCGAGATAGAAATAAAAATATAGTTTTTTCATACTATATAAGTGAGTATGTAGATTGCAAATACAACTTATTAGAGATAACTAGAGATCCTAAGCATAAATATAGAAGATATGTAAAGGATTACCTACCTCAAATTGGGAAAGACTTAAGAAAGATGCATGAAAATGGTTTAGTACATAATGATTTTCATCCAGGAAATATTTTGATAAAAAATATAGATACAATGCCTGAATTTTATTATATAGACTTGAATAGAGGAAGAATAAAAAATAAAGTAAATACTAGAAATAGAATAACAGATGTAATAAAAATTAATATATATGAGGAAGAGGAAGAGATTTTTATAAAAAATTATTGTCCAGAAGATTGGGAAAATTGGTTATTAAAATTAAGAATAAATAGAGCCAACAGAAAAAAAATAAGAAAGATAAGAAAAATTTTTAAGTAATAATATAGAATGTAGGTGAAATTTTGAAAATCCTAGTAATTAGAATGAGTTCCTTTGGGGATGTGATACTAACAACTCCAGTTTTGACTCAACTTAGAGAAAAATATCCAGATGCTACGATTGATTTTATTGTGCTTGATAAATTTAAAGAGGCAATTAGTGGGAATAAAAAAATAGATAAACTTATAATTTTTGAAAAAGATAGATATAGAGGAATAAAAGGTATTTATAGTTTTTCAAAAGAATTAGATGGCTATGACCTTATTATAGACTTACATAGTAAAATGCGTTCATATTTTATTTCAAAATTTATAAGTGGAAAAGTATTGAGATATAAAAAAAGAGCATTATGGAAATCCTTATTGGTTAAGTGGAAGCTTATAAAGTATTCTGTAGATTATACGATAGTTAAAGCTTACTTTAAACCTCTTGAAATTTTAGGCTTAAAATATAGAGGCGAAGAACTTGAATTTAACTTTGAAAAAAAGGACTTAGAAAAAATAGAAAAATATGATGATTTTGTAGTTTTCGCACCTGGAGCTAGTAAGGAAACAAAAAAATGGACTAGAGAAAACTTTTCTGAATTAGGAAAGTTAATTAATAAAGAATATAATAAAAATATCATTCTTATTGGTGGGAAAAATGAATGGGATGAACTTGAAGAGATAAAAAAAAATATGGGAGAGTTCTGCATAAATCTTGCAGGGGAATTAAACCTTAAAGAAAGTGGGGCTTTATTGTCCAAGGCTTTTTTTGTAGTAACTAATGATAGTGGCCCATTTCATATGGCAAGGGGAGTTAAAGCCCTTAGCTTTGTAATTTTTGGACCAACAGACCCAAATATGTTTGAATATAATGAAAAATCTATACTTTTATTTGGAAAGGAACCATGTTCTCCTTGTTCGTTACATGGAGATAAAGTATGTCCAAAAGGGCATTTTAATTGTATGAAAAACTTGACAGCAGAAAAAGTTTTTGAAATTATAAAGAATAGAGTTAAATAGCTAGTTGTAAAGATAACCATAGAGCCACAGAGAAATCAAGAGTTTTCACAGAGGAAAAAAGCAACTAATAGGTAATAGTTAAGAGTTAATAAATTTTGTAGGGTGTTTGCCGTTGGCAAACCCTTTTAATGAACCACGAGATAGACACAGGATGAGAAAAGCGATCAAAGGACCTAAAAAATCATTGATATTAATCTAGTGTTCATCTAGTGGTTAACAAGCTTTAAGGTTTTAATTGTCAATGATCAATTGTATATTTTCAATTCTATTTATGTGCTCTGAGACTCTGTGGTAAAATTTCATCTGAAGTATTGAGGGGATACTCTAAAATTATATATATAATTTATCAATAAATAAAGGCTTAGGAGTTTTTCAGCCAACTAACAATAGAACTTAAAGCGAGGAGGAGAAATGTCAAAATTTAAACGTATAGAAACAGGCATAAAAGACCTTGTTATAATAGAGCCAACTGTTTTTGGAGATAATAGAGGTTTTTTTATGGAGACTTATAGCAAAAAAGATTTTCAAGAAATAGGTCTTAATATGGATTTTGTTCAGGATAATCATTCTAAATCAAAAAAAGGAGTTTTAAGAGGTTTACATTTTCAAACAAAACATACACAAGGTAAATTAGTTAGAGCTATAAAAGGTAGTGTTTGGGATGTGGCAGTTGATTTAAGAAAAGATAGTGAGACTTTTGGGAAATGGTATGGATTATTACTTTCAGAAGAAAATAAAAGAATGATATATGTACCAGAAGGTTTTGCACATGGCTTTGTAACTCTTGAAGATGAAACAGAATTCCAATATAAGTGTACAGATTACTATGCACCTGAGTATGACTCTGGAATTATATGGAATGATAAGGATATAGCAATAGAGTGGCCATTTGAAGAATGTGGAATAAAGGTATATGAATTAAATTTATCTGAAAAGGATAAGAAACAACAGAGTTTTGAAGAGTTTGTTCAAAGCGGAGTTGAATTTAAAAAATAAAAGATTTTTTCAGCCACCAATTAACACTGATGGAACACCAATAAAAGAAATTATGAGTATGAATAGTTTTGTAAGTTAGATTAGTGAAAATTGGTGAAAATTAGTGGTAAAAAAGCTTTTCCTTAGTGTTCTTTGAGTCTTTGTGCTAAAAGATTTTATTCGTAATATTAGCTATATTTGTTGCAAAAATCTTTTAAAACCTTGGCAACGAATAGCTCTAATGGAACGAATATAAAGATTAACAAGAAAACATAAAAGAAAGGACTATATTATGGATATTATAGAAAAAATAAAAGGATATTTTTCAAATAAAAATATTGAAATGATATACATATTTGGTTCTTTTTCTAGAGATGAATTAAGAGAGGGTAGCGATATTGATATTGCTATAATTACAGATTATGATTTGGAAAAACATATTAATTATATTAATGATTTAGAGAATATATTGAATTGTGATATTGATTTGATTAATTTTAATAAGATAGATATTAATTTTCAAAGTGAGATTATAATAGAGGGCAAATGTATATTTTTTAAAGATGAATATGAAAAGCAAAAATTAGAAATGAGAATACTGTCAAACTACCTTACTTTTGAAGAAGATAGAAAAATTGTAATAGATGCAATATATGAAAGAGGGAGTGTATTTTCATGGAAAGAGTAATTTTAAACAAAATTGAAAGTATAGAAAGATGTGTAAAAAGAATAGACGAAATATATAGTGAGGATAAGATAGAGGACTTTTTGTATCAAGATGCACTTATATTGAATATTCAAAGAGCCTGTCAGCAAAGTATTGATTTAGCAATGTATATTTGCTCTAAGTTAGCCTTTGGAATACCTAAGAGTAGTAAGGAAGCTTTTGAGCTTTTGAATAAGAATAAGGTAATAAGTAAGGAATTGTCTAAATCTATGGTAAAGATGGTAGGATTTAGAAATATTGCTATTCATGAATATCAAAATTTAGAATTAGGTGTAATAAAATATATTTCAGAAAAGGGAAAAGAAGATTTTTTGAAGTATACAATTGAGATAATAGAATATTTGAAAGAGCAATTTTAAGAATTGAGAATGTGAAATTGACAATATACAATTTAAAATTAAAAAATAATTTGAAACTTAACCACAAGATGAACACAGATAAGCACAGGATAAAACTATTTGAATTTTTAATCTAGTTAATACCCAGAGGTAAAACAGAGTTTGTTGAAAGTGTAGTTAAGTTTTAAAAATTTCATCACAATTTCATCCCAAAGAAAATAGAACACAAAGACTCGCAAAGGGAAATAAAATAATTATAAAGGATCAGGAGCAGTAAGTAAGGGAAGGTTTTTCCTGCCTATTTATTAAGCCTGTATATCTTGTAAAACCTGTTGAAAAAATATCAAGTGAGTATCTAGTGTTCATCTCGTGGTAAAAAGGCTTTCTAGTAAATTATGTAAATCTTAGTGAGTCTTAGTGTTCTTTGTGGCTTTGTGCTGAAAGTTTAGAAAGGAGAAAAGATGGTTTTATTAACAGGAGCAAATGGTCAACTTGGAACAGACTTTAAAAAGCTTTTTCATATGGAAGATGTAGAATACATAGCTACTGACTATAAAGAGCTAGATATTACTAATAAAGAAGCTATCAAGGAATTTGTTAAAGATAAAAAAATACATATGATAATTAATTGTGCTGCCTATAATAATGTAGATAAGGCAGAGGAAGAAAGAGAACTTTGCTATGAGTTAAATACAGAAGCTCCTAAAAAGTTAGCTACGGTTGCTAAAGAAATAGGAGCTGTTTTTGTTACTTATTCTACTGATTTTGTATTTGATGGAGAAAAAAGTACTCAATATACAGAGTTAGACAATGTAAATCCTTTATCTGTTTATGCTCGAAGTAAAGCTGAGGGAGAAAAATCAGTATTAGAAATTTATGAAAAAAGTTTTGTAATTAGGACTTCTTGGGTTTTTGGAATGGGGAATAATAACTTTAATAAACAAGTAATTAATTGGAGCAAAACTAGAGATGAACTTAATATAGTAGATGACCAAGTTTCTAGTCCAACTTATTCATGGGACTTAGCCGTATATTCTTGGAAGCTGATGAAAACCAATAAATTTGGATTGTACCATCTTTCGAACGGTGGAGAATGTAGTAAGTATGAACAAGCTAAGTATGTTCTTGAAAGTATAGGATGGAATGGTAGATTAGGTAAAGCTAAGACAAAAGATTTTAATTTACTAGCAAAGAGAGCAAAATATAGTAAATTATCAAGTGAAAAACTTGAGAAAGTTATTGGAGAGAAGATTCCTAGTTGGCAAAGTGGGATAGATAGGTTTCTTGAAGAATTGACAATGGAAAATTGATAATTGACAATGAAAAACATGGGAGATATAGAATGAAGCAGAATATCATTTACGATAAAAGTTTTAACTTTGCCATTAGAATAGTCAAATTATATAAATATTTACAAGAAGATAAAAAGGAATACATTATATCCAAACAAATAATAAGAAGTGGAACGAGTATTGGAGCAAATGTTAGTGAAGCAATAGAGGGACAAAGTAAAAAAGATTTTATTGCAAAACTATCAATCTCTTTAAAAGAAGCAAATGAAACAAAATATTGGATCAAATTATTAATAGCTACTGATTATTTGGAAGAGAAATTAGGAAATGATATATTAAATGATTTATTGGAAATAATTAAAATACTAGTAAGTATTATAAAAACGACTAAAAGTAGTTTATAAATAATTGTCCATTGTACATTTTCAATTGTCAATTATTTCGACTGAAAGGAGAAAAATGAAAACTTATTTAGTAACAGGTGGGGCAGGTTTTATAGGAGCTAATTTTGTAAAATATATGCTGAAAAAATATAATGATATAAATATAGTAATATTAGATAAACTTACTTATGCAGGGAATCTTGGAACAATAAGGGAAGATTTACAAGATAAGAGAGTAAGTTTTGTTAAGGGAGATATTTGTAACAAAGAACTTATAGAAAATATATTTATGAATAATGATATAGATTATGTAGTAAATTTTGCTGCAGAGTCTCATGTAGATAGAAGTATAGAAGACCCTGGAATATTCCTTAAAACAAATATACTAGGAACGCAAACTTTAATGGATGTAGCTAGGCAACATTGGGCTATAGGAAAAGATGACAAAGGCTACCCTATATACAAAGAAGGAAAAAAATTTTTACAGGTAAGTACAGATGAAGTTTATGGAAGTTTGGAAAGGGAATATCCAGATGGGCAGCTATTAGTTAATAATGATGAGTTAACAGTTAATAATGGTCTAAATATAGAGGAATTAAAAAAATTGTTTAAAAATAGGGAAGTTATGCCAAAGGTATTTGGAAAGGAATTTTTTACTGAAAATAAAGCACTTGACCCAAGAAGTCCATATAGTACATCAAAAACAGGAGCGGATATGTTAGTAAGAGCTTATGATGAGACATATCATTTCCCAGTAAATGTAACAAGATGTAGTAATAACTATGGACCCTATCATTTTCCAGAAAAATTAATACCACTTATGATAAAAAATGTTTTAGAGGGAAAAAGCCTTCCTGTCTATGGAGATGGAAAACAAGTAAGAGACTGGCTTTATGTAGAAGACCATTGTAAAGGTATAGATATGGTTATAAATAAGGGTAGATTAGGAGAGGTATATAATATTGGTGGTTTCAATGAGGAAGCTAATATAAATATAGTAAAGCTTATTATAGACACCATAAGAGAATTGATAATTGAAAATGGACAATTGACAATTAAAGAAGGATATAAAGATATAGTTAAGTGTAAACTTGAAGATATTAATTATGATTTAATCTCTTATGTACAAGATAGATTGGGACATGATGCAAGATATGCAATAGACCCAACTAAGACAGTAAAAGAACTAGGCTTCTACCCTGAGACACCATTCTCTGTAGGAATAGAGAAGACTATAAAATGGTATCTTGATAATCAAGATTGGGTAAATGAGGTGGTAAGTGGAGATTATCAGAAGTACTATCAAGAGATGTATGGGAAGAAGTAAGAGGATTTAATCACAAAGAAAAGAGACAAAGAGGAACACAAAGAAAAGATGCCCTCTCAGTCACTGCGTGACAGCTCTCCCAGAGGGAGAGCCTTATTTCTTTGTTTTTCTTAGTGTATCTTAGCGTTCTTTGTGTCTTTGTGCTGAATTATTTAATTAAAAAATAGGAGGATACAACATGAAGGGAATAATTTTAGCTGGTGGGAGTGGAACTAGACTTTATCCAGTAACTAAAGCAATATCAAAACAAATAACACCAATTTATGATAAACCAATGATTTACTATCCTTTATCAGTACTTATGTTAGCAGGAATAAGAGAAATACTTATTATATCCACCCCTAGAGACTTACCTGTATTTAAAGAATTGCTTGGAACAGGTGAAGATTTTGGTGTAGAATTTTCATATGAGGTACAAGAGAACCCCAATGGACTAGCAGAAGCTTTTATTATAGGGGAGAAATTTATAGATAATAAGCCTTGTGCCTTAGTTTTGGGAGATAATATATTCTATGGACATGGTTTAACAGGAATGTTGAAAGATGCAGTAAATAGAGAAAGTGGAGCAACTATATTTGGCTATCCTGTAAATAATCCAAAATCCTTTGGTGTAGTAGAGTTTGATGAAAATGGAAAGGCAATATCCTTAGAAGAAAAGCCAGAAAATCCAAAATCAAATCATGCAATACCAGGTTTATATTTTTATGATAAAACAGTAGTAGAAAAGGCTAAAAGAGTAAAACCAAGTCATCGAGGAGAATTAGAGATTACTACTTTAAATGAAATGTATCTAAATGAAGGTAGCTTAAATGTAATAAATCTAGGTAGAGGAATGGCATGGCTAGATACAGGGACACACGAAGGTCTATTAGATGCAAGTAACTTTGTAAGTACAGTACAAAAGAGACAGGGAGTAATGGTAGCGTGTCCAGAGGAAATAGCATATAGGAATAAGTGGATAAATAAGGAGAAGTTAGAGGAATTAGCTAAACCTCTTTTAAAATCTCATTATGGAGAATATTTGATGAATTTAGTAAAAAATTAATAATTAAAATATTTCATATAGTGAACAGGCATTGCCTGTTCTTTTCTTTTAACGGTATATAGTAGAAAAAATAGGGGATATGTGATAGAATATTGGAAAGATAATTAGGAATTAGTAGTTAGGAATGGGAAGAATTGACAATGTCAAATTGACAATTAAAAGATTAAAAGCATTTTTGAACCACGGGATTACACAGTATGGGAAAAGTGATAAAAGAAAAAAGCTCTTAGACAGGATAAACAAGATTAACAAGAAAAAAGACAAAGAAAGAAATTTAAGTATAAAGGATTATGGATAGGATTTTGTAAATTCTTTCAAAAAAGCTTTTATTCGCAAGATTAGTTACATTCGTTGCAAAACTCTTTAAAAACCTTGGCAACGAATAAAGCTAATAGAACTAATAAAAATAATAAAAAAATTTCTTAGTGTGTCTTTGTGTTCTTTGAGTCTTTGTATTGAACGCTTTAAATCTAGTGTTCATCTAGTTGCAAAAAGCTTTAAGTTTTTAATTATCAATTATCAATTGTACATTGTCAATTCTAACAGAAAGAGGAAAAAGTGAAATTTAAAAAAATATATATTGAAATAACAAATATCTGTAATTTGTCATGTAGTTTTTGCCCCAAAATAGATAGAAAACCAGAATTTATGACTTTGGAAAAATTCAGAATAATACTTGAAAAGATAAAAGGCTATACCAATTATATTTATTTACATGTTAAGGGAGAGCCTTTACTACATCGAGAAGTAATTGAAATTATAAAGACTGCAGAACTTTATAATATTAAGGTAAATATAACTACCAATGGGACCATTTTAAATAAAGAAATTTTAGAGTTAGAAGCTTTGAGGCAAATTAATTTTTCTCTTCATAGCTTTGAAGGAGAAGACTCAACTGAAAAACAGAAATATTTAGAAAATATATTAAATTATGCCGTATTAGCAAAGAAAAAAGGGGAAATTTCTTCACTAAGATTGTGGAATTTAAAAAATAGAGAATTGAATAAAGAAAGTCTTGAAACGATTAAGTTTATAGAGACTTTTTTTAACATGAAAATTGATTTTAAAAATTTAGATATTAAAAGAGGAATTAAATTAGAAGACTCTATTTATCTTAATTTTGAGGAAGTATTTCAATGGCCAAATTTAAAAAATAAAGAGTATGAGGTAGAAGGTTATTGTTATGCTTTAAACAGCCATATTGCTATTTTAGTTGATGGTACAGTAATTCCTTGTTGCTTAGATGATAACGGTGTTATTAACTTGGGAAATATTTTTGAACAGAATTTAGCAGATATTTTAAAAAGTGAGAGAGCAAGTAAAATTATAGAAGGGTTTAAGAATAGAATTTGTGTAGAAGAATTGTGTAAAAATTGTTCTTTTAAAAATAGATTTTAGACTTTAATCTCTAAAATAGCTAGATTGACTAATATTTTTATATATGATAGTATATTCGAGTAGAAGCTAAAAATAAAGGTTATAAATACTATAAATTAAGGAGAAAATTTTATGTTGAATATGCTAGGTAAGATTTTTGGTACTCAAAATGATAGGGAACTAAAAAGAATTAGAAAAATTGTAAATGAAATTAATAAGTTAGAACCAGATATGGAAGCTTTATCTGATGAGCAGCTAAAATCTAAAACTGTTGAATTTAGAGAAAGATTAGAAAAGGGTGAAACTGTAGAGGATATTATGGTAGAGGCCTTTGCAACAGTAAGAGAAGCAGCGAAAAGAACTTTAGGCATGAGACACTATGATGTACAATTAATTGGTGGAATAGTATTGCATGAAGGAAAGGTTGCAGAAATGAAAACAGGGGAAGGTAAGACATTAGTTGCTACATCTCCAGTATATTTAAATGCCTTACCAGGAGAAGGAGTTCATGTAATTACAGTAAATGATTACTTGGCAAAACGTGATAAGGAATTAATGGGAAAAGTCTATGAATTTTTAGGTTTGACAGTTGGAGTAGTAACAAATGGAATGCCTAGTGATGAAAGGCATAAAGCGTATAGATGTGATATTACTTATGGAACAAATAGTGAATTTGGTTTTGATTATTTAAGAGATAATATGGTTACATCTATTGAACAAAGAGCACAAAGAAAACTAAATTATGTAATAGTAGATGAGGTTGACTCAATTTTAATAGATGAGGCAAGAACACCTTTAATTATAAGTGGTGCAAGTCAAGAAACAGTAAAATGGTATAAAATATTTTATGATGTAGCAAAGCAATTAGTTAGAAGTTATGAAACAGAAAAAATTAAAGACCCTAAGCAAAAAAGAGCAATGAATATCCCAGATGAAAAATGGGGAGACTATGAAGTTGATGAAAAGGCCGGTAGTTTAGTTTTAACAGAAAAAGGAATAAGAAGAGTAGAACAAATTTTGAAAATAGATAATCTTTATTCACCTGAAAATGTGGAGTTGACACATTATTTAAATCAAGCTATTAGAGCAAAGGAATTATTTAAAAGAGATAAGGATTATTTAGTAAAAGATGGAACAGTAGTTATAATTGATGAATTTACTGGTAGAGCAATGGAAGGTAGAAGATATTCTGAAGGTTTACATCAAGCAATTGAAGCAAAAGAAGGTGTAAATATAGCAGGAGAAAATCAAACCTTAGCATCAGTTACACTACAAAATTACTTTAGAATGTATAAAAAATTATCAGGGATGACAGGTACAGCAGAAACAGAGGCAGCAGAGTTTATGCATACATATAACTTGGGAGTAGTTGTTATTCCAACTAATGAACCTGTTATTAGAATAGATAAAGAAGATGTTATTTATAAAACACATGATGAAAAGATTAAGGCAATTGTCGATAAAATAGAAGAACTTCATAAGAAAGGTCAACCAGCTTTAGTAGGAACTATTTCAATATCAAGTTCGGAAATGTTGTCTGAACAGTTAAAAAGAAGAGGAATACCACATAATGTTCTTAATGCGAAATTCCATGCTAGTGAGGCTGAAATAGTAGCACAAGCAGGTAGACTTGGAGCAATTACTATTGCAACTAATATGGCTGGTAGAGGTACAGATATTATGCTTGGAGGTAATCCTGAATTTTTGGCAAAGGCAGAAGTTAGTGAAGACGATGAAACTTATGAAGAAGTATTACAAAAGTATAAAGTTCAATGTGAAGAAGAAAAGCAAAATGTGTTAGAAGCTGGAGGTTTATTTATATTAGGGACTGAAAGACATGAAAGTAGACGTATAGATAATCAGCTTAGAGGACGTTCTGGAAGGCAAGGAGATCCAGGAGCATCGGAATTTTATTTATCTCTAGATGATGAATTAATGAGATTATTTGGAAGTGATAGAGTCGCCTCTGTTATGGAAAAATTAAAAATGCCTGAAGGAGAACCAATTACCCATAGTTTAATATCTAGATCCATAGGGAAAGCTCAAGGAAAAGTAGAAACAAGAAACTTTGGAATAAGAAAAAATCTTTTAGAATATGATGATGTAATGAATAGCCAAAGAGAAGCAGTATATAGTAGTAGAGATGCTGCGATTACCAAGGAAAATTTGAAAGATACAATAATTGATATGTTAAAAGATACAGTTTCTTTAGAATGTAGAGCTAAACTTAATGGTGAAACACAAGGTGATTGGAACATTGAAGGTCTACAAGAAAGAATTTTAGAGTTATATGAAGTTGAAATAGATATTTCTAATATTAGAAATATGGAGTTAGAAGATGCTATTGAAGAAATAAACAATACTCTTTTGGAAAAATATGAAGAAAAAGAGGCTATGTTTGGTTCAGATTTGTTTAGAAAATTAGAAAAATATATTTTACTAGAGGTAACCGATAGTAGATGGAGAGAAAATCTTAGAACTTTAGATCAGTTAAAAGAAGGTATACATCTAAGAGCTTATGGACAAGCAAATCCTTTAGTACAATATCAGTTACTATCTTCAGAAATATATGAAGAAATGCTAGAGACTATAAAAGAGGAAGTAACTTCATTCTTATTTAAAATTAGGATTAAAACTAGAGAAGAAGAAGAAATAGAAATGAGACATCATAGAAATGAAAGATTAAATTATATTCATGCTAAACCTCAAGGGGAAGATGAAAAGTTAGAGCCTAGAAAATCTAATAAAACAGGTAGGAATGAAGAATGCCCTTGTGGTAGTGGTAGAAAATATAAAAATTGTTGTGGAAGATAACAATTAGGTATAAACATATTGAAGATGGCTTATGCCATCTTTAATTTTTTAATGAAAAGGTGGGTTTAAAGATGGTGGATTTACATATGCACAGCATTGCCAGTGATGGAACATTTACTCCAAGTCAATTGGTAGAAGAAGCAAAAAAAAATGGTCTAAAAGCAATTGCTATAACAGACCATGATACAATAGAAGGATTAGATGAGGGGATAAAAAGAGGAAAAGAATTAGGGTTGGAAGTTATTAATGGTATAGAATTTTCTACGGAATATCAAGGTAGAGAAGTTCATATTTTAGGGTATATGTTTGATAAAAATAATATTAAATTATTAGCTAAGTTAGAAGAATTAAGACTTGAAAGAGAAACTAGAACAAAAATTATATTGGAAAAACTAGCAAAATACAAACTGTATATTTCAATGGATGAGCTAATGGAAGAGGTAGAAGGAAATTTAATTAGTAGAACTCATATAGCTAATGTGATGCTTAAAAAAGGTTATGTCTATAGCAGAAACGAAGCATTTAAAAGATATTTAAAAACAAATGGAATAGCCTATGTACCAAAGGAAAGTTTAGACCCCTTTGAGGCAATTAAATTAATAAATGAAAGTGGTGGAATAGCAAGCCTTGCACATCCTAAATTAATAGATTTAGATAGAGGTAATTTTGAAATATTGCTAAGGCAACTTATAGAAAAAGGTTTGGATGCTATTGAAGCTTATTATCCCAGTTTTACCTTGGAAGATGAAAGATATTATTTGAATTTAGTTAAAAAATTAAATTTATTAGCAACAGCAGGATCTGATTTTCATGGATTAAATAGACCGAACAATAATATAGGTGTAAGAACTTTGGGAGAAAAAGAATTTTTACTTTTAAAGGAAAGGTGTAAACATTAGATTGAAAAATATTATTAATGGTGCTAAAATATAGTGAGAAATTATAAGGGAGGCTTATTATGATACTAATAACAGGAGCAGCAGGTTTTATTGGAAGTGCTTTAGTATGGAAATTAAATGAATTAGGTAGAAGTGATTTGATTTTAACAGACAAATTAAGAAGTGAAGAAAAATGGCAAAATATTGCTAAAAGAAATTATGCTGATTGGGTAAATAGGGATGAGCTATTTGAGTGGTTAAAGGTAGAAGAGAATGCTAAAAAAATAGATGTAATAGTACATATGGGAGCTTGTTCAGCAACAACAGAAGCTGATGGAGATTTTCTTATGAAAAATAATTATGAGTTTAGTAAAAAACTTTGGGAATTTGCAACAGAAAGGCAGATACAGTTTATTTATGCCTCAAGTGCTGCTACCTATGGAATGGGAGAACTAGGTTATAATGACCAAATAGACTTGGAAGGGCATTTGAATTTAAGACCCTTAAATAAATACGGATATTCAAAAAAAATATTTGACGTTTGGGCGTTAAAACAAGAAAAAACACCTAAACAATGGATAGGGTTAAAATTCTTTAATGTATATGGTCCTCAAGAGTATCATAAGGGTAGAATGGCATCTATGGTTTTTCATTCTTATAATCAAGCATTAGACCAAGGCTATGTTAAGTTGTTTAAATCTCATAATAAGGAATATACAGATGGAGGGCAAGTTAGGGACTTTGTATACATAAAAGATGTGGTAGAAGTAATGAATTTCTTTATAGAAAATCCAAATAAAAGTGGAATATTTAATTTAGGGACAGGTAAAGAGAGAAGTTTTTATGACCTAACGAGTAATACAATTAAATATAGCACATTAAAAGCAAAAATAGAATTTATAGATATGCCAATGGATTTAAGAGGTAGATACCAATATTTTACTAGGGCTGAGATGGATAAATTAAAACAAGCTGGATATAATAAGGAATTTTACTCTTTAGAAGAAGGAGTTAAAGATTATGTAGAAAACTATCTTTCAAAGGAAGATAAATACTTATAAGAGGAGACAAGAGTGAATTTATTTGTTTATATATTAATACTTTCAGTAGTACAAGGGATAACAGAGTTTTTGCCAGTTAGCAGTACAGGACATATGATTTTAGTTGATCAATTTATTAATCCACAAAATGTAAGCAAAAACTTCAAAGATGCCTTTTTAGTAATAGTTCAATTTGGCTCTATTTTATCAGTTTTAGTTTATTTTTGGAAAGATATAAATCCTTTAGTAAAGGATAAAAAAATAATGAAGGAAAAATTTACTTTGTGGACTAAAATTTTAGTAGGTATTCTACCTGCGGGAATAATAGGAATTTTAATAGATGATTATATTACAGAATATTTTTATGAAAATAGTTTGATAATAGCTCTAATGCTTATTGTGTATGGTATAGCATTCTTATTTACAACAAAATTAAGTGAGAGAAAAAAAACTACCAATTCTCTAGGGGAGATAACATATAAAACAGCTTTATTAGTTGGATTTTTTCAATGTTTAGCAATGATTCCAGGAACTTCGAGGTCTGGAGCGACTATTATAGGAGGTTTATTATTAGGAATGAATAAAAGTGTAATAGCAGAATTTTCTTTTTTCTTGGCAATTCCAACGATGTTTGGAGCAACTTTATTAAAACTTATAAAAAATGGAGTAGCCTTTGAAAGTGGAGAATGGACTCTTATGATATTTGGAACTATAATGGCTTTTTTAGTTTCTTTAGCCTCAATAAAATGGTTAATGGCTTATATCAAGAAAAAAGATTTTAAAGTATTTGGAATATATAGAATTATAGTGGGGATAATAGTTATTTTGGCATTAAATGTTTTTTAGTCAAGTTATATAAGTAGTTTCAAAAGGTTTTGAAACGAACTATAAAGTATTTAAAAATAGGGGGTATATTTTGAAAATAGTTGAAATTTTGCAAACAGCTAAGGAGAAAAGGGCATCTGATATACATTTTGTTGTGGGAAAACCTCCAATGTTTAGAATTAATGGAACATTACAAGCTTATGGAGAAGAAAGATTAATGCCTGATAGCACAAAAGAATTAATATATTCTATATTAAATGAAGAGCAAAGAGTGAAATTTGAGCTGGAAAAAGAGTTGGATTTTTCCTTTGGTGTTCAAGGTATGGGTAGATATAGGGCGAATATACATTACCAAAGAGAGACAATAGCAGCAGCATTAAGGTCAATTAGTACAACGGTTCCTTCCATGGCTGAGCTTAATTTGCCAGCAGTTTTAAAAACTTTTACAGAATATCAAAATGGTCTAGTTTTGGTAACTGGTCCTACAGGAAGTGGAAAATCTACAACTTTGGCAACAATGATAGATGAAATCAATAGAACGAGGTATGAACATATAATTACAATAGAAGATCCTATAGAATATTTGCATAGACACGATAAATGCTTGGTGGAACAAAGAGAAATAGGTACAGATACTTCTACCTTTGCAATGGCTTTGCGTTATGCCTTGAGACAAGACCCTGATGTAATACTAATAGGTGAAATGAGAGATTTGGAAACAATAGTAGCAGCCTTAACTGCAGCAGAAACAGGGCATTTAGTTTTTGGAACACTACATACAAGAGATGCAGCACAAACTGTAGATAGAATAGTAGATGTATTCCCACATGAGCAACAACAACAAATTAGATTACAATTATCTAATTCTTTAAAAGGTATTGTATCTCAACAGTTAATTCCCAATAAGGATGGAAAAGGAATGGAATTAGCTTATGAAATATTAGTAGGAACTCCAGCAATAGGAAATCTTATTAGGGAATCTAAGACTCATCAAATATATTCTATGATTCAAACAGGAGCAAAATATGGAATGAGAACAATGGATTCTGTATTAAAGGATTTATTTCAAGCTGGTAAAATAAGTGCCAGTGAACTTGAAAAAAGAATGAAAAGCCTAGATGATTTAAATAATAGTGATGTAGGTAAAGGTAATATGAGTTGGAGAAATATGTAATAGGAGGAAAAAAAATAGTAGAAGGAAATTTTGAAATTAATGAAAGTAGTCTACAAGAATTTTGTAGAATACTTTTGCCAGAGGCACTTTTAAATGAGCATAAAGCCCTTATAAAATATGAAGAAGATAAAATTGTTTTGGATTTAAAAAAAGATAAAGAAAGTATTTCTTTTCAATGTATAAGTTATGAAGATAAGATTTATGATCAAAAATTAGTAATGTTAAAATCAGCTTTGCTAAAATTTTATAATAAGGATTATAAATGGGGCGGAATGATAGGAGTACGTCCTACAAAAATAGTCAGAAGATTTTTAGAACAAGGATATACCTACGAAGAAATAAGAATAATTTTAAAAAATTTATATTTAGTTAAGGATGAAAAGATTCAATTACTAGAAACTATTGTAAAGAAAGAATTAGAGTACTTAAATAGAAAATATATAAATTTATATTTAGGAATACCTTATTGTCCAAGTAAATGCAAGTATTGTTCATTTGCTAGTTATGAATTGAAGGGCAAGCAAGGAGAAGCATATAATAAGTTTGTAGAAACTTTGTTAGAAGAAATTAAACTTACAGGAGATTTTTTTAAAGAAAAAAATATTCCTATAGAAAGTATTTATATAGGAGGAGGAACTCCTACTATTTTAAATGAAAATGACTTGGAATTGATATTAAAAGAATTAACAAATAATATTAATATGGATAATATAAAAGAGTTTACGGTAGAAGCAGGAAGAATTGATACGTTAAATTTGAAAAAACTAGAAATTATGAAAAGGTATGCTGTAGATAGAATAAGTATTAATCCACAGACTTTTAATGAAGAAGTATTGAAAGATTTAAATAGATTTTTTGATAGTAATTTATTTGATTATATTTTTTCAGAAGCAAAAAAAATGGATTTTATTATTAATATGGATTTGATTATAGGTTTGCCTAATGAGAGAACAGAAGACATATTGAAAACTTTAGATAAAGTAGAAAATTATTCTATGGATAATTTGACCATTCATGTTTTAGCTCTAAAAAAAGCTTCTACCTTATTCAAATCAGACTATGAACATAATTTTATAAATTATGAACTTATCAATAACAAAATATCGGAGCTAACTAAAAAGAAAGGCTTATATCCTTATTATATGTACAGGCAAAAAAATAGTCTTGACTGGGGAGAAAATGTAGCATATGCTATACTGGGAAAAGAATCAATTTTTAATATAGAAATGATAGAAGAAAATCAGTCAACTTTTGCCTTGGGTGGTGGAGGAATCAGTAAAATTATAAAAGATATAGGTGAGGGCAGGGATAGCATAGAAAGAATTATTAATCCTAAAGAACCAATAGCTTATATAAATATTATGGAAGAACGATTTAAAAAGAAGGTAGAAGTTTTTAGTAAGTGGATAGCAGAATAAACTTGATTATTACTAGTAAGTTTTTAAATTAAAAGGTGTTTGACAAATACAAACACCTTTTCAATTTTTTAAACCATTATTTTTAGTTTCTAAAGTAAATTTCAGTTAATTCTTTAAGTTTTTTAATATTTTCAAAATTATTTAAATCATCTTTTCTAAGTCTCCATTGCCAGTTTCCAGCAGCAACTCCAGGGGTGTTCATTCGAGCACTACTATCTAATCCAAGAATATCTTGCATAGGAGCAAGAGCCATACTAGCAACAGAAGCCCAAGCATGTTTTATAAAAGTCCAATTAATTTCAGAATTTTCATTTATATCCAAATATTTTTTAGCAAAATTTTTGTCGTCTATTCCAGCATTATTATACCAACCAACAACAGTATCATTATCGTGAGTTCCAGTATAAACAACTAGATTTTTCATATATATATGTGGCAAATGGTTGCTTTCATCTTTAGAATCAAAAGCAAATTGTAAAATTTTCATTCCAGGAAAATTAAATTCATCCCTTAATTCCTCTACATCAGGAGTAATTAAACCTAAATCTTCTGCAATTATTGGCAATTTACCAAGAGCCTTTTCTATTGCTTGAAATAATTCTTTTCCAGGACAAGGTTCCCATTGCCCATTCATAGCTGTAGTATCTCCATAAGGAACAGCCCAATATTCTGCAAAACCTCTAAAATGATCAATTCTTATAATATCACATAATTTTAAGTTCGCTTCTACCCTGTCTATCCACCATTTAAAATTAGTCTTCTTTAATTTATCCCAGTCATATAGAGGATTTCCCCATAATTGACCAGTTGCACTAAAATAATCAGGTGGCACACCAGCTACTTTAACAGGTTTTCTATCTTCATCAAAAAGGAAAAGTTCTGAGTTTGACCAAGCATCAGCACTATCAAAGGCGATAAATATTGGAATATCTCCAATAATTTGGATACCATTAGTATTTGCATAAGCTTTTACATCAGACCATTGTTTGTGGAATAAGTATTGTAAAAATTTGTAATATTGACACTTGTCAAACAATAATTTTTTATACTTTTCCATAGCTTGTTCTTCTCTGAACTTAATATCTTTATCCCATTCTGTCCAAGCTTTTCCACCAAAATAATCTTTTAGAGCAGCAAAAAGAGTATAATCTTCGATCCAAAGAGCATTATTTTTTACAAAATTTTCAAATTTACTAATAGCTAGTATATTATTTTGTTCAATAAAATTTTCGTAAGCCTTGTGTAGAATAGGCATTTTAAAATTTATAACAGCTCCATAATCAATAGTTTCATTATTGAAATTTACTTCAGGAATGTCATCTTTTTTTAATAAACCCTCTTCTATTAATAAATCGATACTAAGTAAAAACGGGTTACCAGCAAAGGCTGAAAAACATTGGTAAGGAGAATCGCCATAACCAGTTGGGCCTAATGGAAAAGTTTGCCATAAATTTTGGCCAGATAAAATTAAAAAATCAATAAAATCGTATGCTCCTTTTCCTAAATCACCAATTCCATATTTGCTATGAAGAGATGTTGGATGTAATAAAATACCACTACTTCTTTTAAAATTCATATAAATCCTCCTTAATTCTATGTAATAATTTTTAGATTTTCATTAAACTAACTTTATTATATTAAAGTATAGAACAACAAATTGTTAAAGTCAATAAAATCGAATGTTTCAATTTAAAGTTAAACGTTTAAACTTATTTTTTAAATAAACGCGACAAAGTCGCATATTTAATTAAAAGTTACTTATATTCTTGCTTATATCAAATGTGAGATGTTCAGCGAGCATCAAAATTCCAACTACGAAAGTAAGAATTTAGCCTATGTAGTTTCTCCTACTATTAATTTAATTGGGATTATAAATTCTTTTTTTTCACTCTTATTAAGAATAGCTTCAACTGCCATTCGTCCCTTCATAAATACATTTTGGTCAATTGTTGTAAGATTGGGTGTCATATAAGAATTAGAATTTAAATTGTCAAAACCAATTAAAGCAATATCTTTTGGAAATGAATAAGAATTAGTTAGGTATGCTCTCATAATTCCAAAAGCTAGAATATCTGCAATTGTAAAAATAGCATCAATATCATTTCTTGACATTAAATTTTGACTAACTTCAATACCACCTTCGTAGCTCACTTGAACCTTATACAAATTTTCAGATTTAATTGGAAGTTTAGCTTCTTTTAAGGCTTTTTTATAACCTTCATATCGTAACTTTGTTACTTGACCTATAAGCCCATCGCTGACAAAGGCAATATTTTTATACCCTTTGTTAATAAGGTGTTTAGTTCCTAAATAACCTCCCAGTTCATCATCAATTCTAATATTATATATATTATTTAAAAAATAATTACCGCTATCAATTAGAGATATCGGAACATTTAATTTGTTTAGATTATGAATGATTTTTTCATTATTTAGTCCTATGAAAATAACGGCGTCAAGGGCTCTTTTTTTTATCCAGTTAGTAACAGAAGTTTCAAAATTATCCTCATTTTCTTTTGCTAAATTACTAGCAATTAAAAGATCATATTCATAGTGTTCTTTTATAGCGGAATTCATTCCAGCAAGTAGATTACTATAAAAAGGATTATCTTCAAAAGAACCATTTCCAATAACAAAACCTATTAATTTAGATTTGTTAGTTACTAAAGATTTGGCGGCTAAATTGGGATTATAACCTAATTTTTCGATAGCATTATAAATTTTAATTTTAGTTTCTTCTTTTAAATTTTTTGTTTTATTTAAGCAGTAAGAAACAGTAGCTATAGAAACATTAGCTTCCTTAGCGATATCTTTGATAGTTATATTTTTAGACATATTTATTTCTCCCTGATTAAACGTTTAACTTGTTATGATGATACATTTTTTATTGTTGTTTGTCAATATTTAAAATAAAATTTAAATAATTTAAAAAAAACAATTGACAAAAGTTTTAAGATGTGATAATATTTATTTTGTGCCGAGGGAAACTTGGTACAAACAAAGGACATTTTAAATAGAATAGAGA
>Ga0075011_10000311_pt1 | contig 25930 bp, 25 predicted proteins | sample TARM_MetaG_T_14_FD_72354 | JGI IMG/M metagenome (GOLD analysis project Ga0075011, IMG submission 72354) | Freshwater microbial communities from Pennsylvania, USA, analyzing microbe dynamics in response to fracking - TARM_MetaG_T_14 | ecosystem: Environmental > Aquatic > Freshwater > River... | reverse complement strand
TGGTTTTCCAGCTCTAAACAATGTAGCGAGTGCGGCCACAAGATGTCGGAGATGCCACTTCACCAGCGACAGTGGGTATGTCCAGCGTGTGGGGCAGAGCACCGCGACATCAACGCGGCCATAAACATTCGACAGCAAGGAATATTGGAATTAAAAGCGGCGGGGCTCGCCGTTTCTGCCCATGGAGGCTAGTGTAAATCCGTCAATCTGACGGTAGCGGCCTAAGAAGTGGGAAGCCTCGCCGCTTGCGGCGGGGAGCAGTCACAAGAAACAGCAACAATAATAGAAAGCATAACAAGCCCCATAAAAAAGCCAGGGTACTGCGCCCTGGCTTTTTTTAAGTAAAAAGAAAAAGCCTAGCATGTTGCTAGGCCACAAAACTGGCGGAGGGTCAGGGATTCGAACCCTGGGAGGGTCTCCCCTCGACGGTTTTCAAGACCGCTGCCTTAAGCCACTCAGCCAACCCTCCAGTAATCTTTGGTGCGAACGGAGAGACTCGAACTCTCACTTCTTACGAAACCTCCTCCTGATGGAGGCGTGTCTACCATTTTCACCACGTTCGCAATTTGGCGGAGAAGAGGGGATTCGAACCCCTGATGCGTTTCCGCATACTCCCTTAGCAGGGGAGCACCATCGGCCTCTCGGTCACTTCTCCGGTATTTTGCAAAGAGGCAGGGATTCGAACCCATGGAAGCTAAAACATTAGCTTGCCCCAATCGAGGCCGCCTTAAGCCACTCAGCCAACTCTTTGCATTGGGCGCAAACCACGCTTGCAGGCCCTATAAAAGGAATAATACATCTAAAACAAACTCAAAGTCAAACAAAAACATGAGTTTCTTTATGTAAAATTGCCAGATTGATTTAATTGTGATATTTTTAGCAAAAATAACTAAGGGGCTGTAATGATCGGGAGTAGAGAGGATTGGATTAAATCTGCATTTTCAGAGGCAAGGGCAGCGATCTCATCAGGAGATCACCAAAAAGCAATAAATGCATTGAACAATCTGGAGATAAGCTTAAAAAACACAGAAGATGATCCTTTCATTGTTGGTAGCATAGGAAGAACAAAGAAAAGAGTTTATTTATCAGAAATTACCAAGATATGCATAATTGACAGATGCGTACTAATTCATACAAATGATGGTCGCACTTACACAAGCAGTAGCACAATAAAAGAAATAGAAAATCAGCACCCATGCGCCCTGATAAGAGCAAGCAGATCTCTGATTGTGCCAGTAGAAAACATACATCAATTCATGTGCGAAGCAGATGGATCATATTCAGTTAAAGTAAGAGGAGAGGAGAGCCCAATTTCAATTAGCAGAAGGTGTGTACCATCAATCAAAGAAGCGCTGAGTGGAAAACTGGATAGATTATCCGTAGGATGAATAAAAAAAAGGAGATCTTAGATCTCCTTTCGCTTTGTTGATTTCTATGGGCGCTTTGTGATGATTGAGTCAATCAGCCCGTAACTGAGAGCCTCTTCGGAAGTCATGTAATTATCACGATCAGTATCTGCCTCAATCTTACTGATGTCTTGACCTGTATGAATAGACATAAATCGATTCAGGCGCTCTTTTGTTTTCAAGATCTCCCTGGCATGAATCTGGATATCAGACGCCTGCCCCTGGAATCCACCAAGAGGCTGATGAATCATGATTTTTGCATTCGGAAGAGCGAATCGCATGCCCTTTTCACCACCAGAAAGAAGAAATGCCCCCATGCTCGCAGCCAAGCCCATGCAAATGGTGCTAACTCTCGGCTTGATGAAGTTCATAGTGTCATAAATTGCAAGGCCAGCGCTGACTGAACCACCTGGGGAGTTGATATATACAGAGATATCTTTATCAGGGTTCTCTGACTCCAGGAAGAGCAACTGAGCAACAATCAGGTTTGCCATGTCGTCATCAACTTTTCCCGTCAAAAAGATAACGCGCTCCTTAAGAAGGCGAGAATAAATATCAAAGGAGCGTTCACCCTTGGGGGTTTGCTCAATAACCATTGGAACCAAAAGATTATCTACATTCATTATTTAGAATCTCTGTAATGATGTGAGTGAAATTAAGAAATTAACCAAAATGCAACTTCTTGCTTTACTTGGCAGTATTCAAATCAGCGGACTTTTTTTTCAGTCCGTCCATTACTGTCTTATAAGTATCCAGAACAGCAATGATTGGTTTTTTGCCGCTATGAATGCTCTTCTCATAAAGCTCTTTTGCCTCTGGAAGATTGGGAATAAAAGACGCCCCATCTGCCTGAGAAAGCGACAGCGGCTCCAAAACGTAAACGTACTTACCCTGCTTGAAGTCAAACATTTTTGCGCTACCAGGAACACTAACATCAGAGATGTTTCTTCCAGTAGAGCCGGATACATCAGCCTTCTCAATCTTGATAGGTGCATCATTTGATGCGAATGAGCTCATCGATGCACACAACGAAGACATGGCAATCGCACCAACAACAACAAAACGACCGAACTTTGAACTCATAAGTGTTTCCCTATATTAAAACATCTGAAAACTATAACATGTAATTTATTTACTGTAAATCTAAGTGTGGGTACTGGTAGTTATTTTACTTTAAAAAAACGAATGAATTTGTATGAAAAAAACACATCCAGCAAAACAACTGAAATTGAGAAGAGAGATCCTTCTGCGCCGGAGCTCCTGGCCTCAGCCCCAAGCAAGCTAGGTGTAAGAACAACAAGACAGATTACCGTCACAGCAGAATTCATAAATGCAGCAGCCTTGATGCTCGCCATCATGCGCGGAGACAAGCAATCATCAGCACCAGCGCTCTTGGGTAAAACCATCGCTGATACAGCAAAAAACAATGCAGCAAGATGAGTCATCAGCAGTCCGGTCAAGAAATTTTCATGGATTACTCCAGAAAGAGTAAATAACCCCAGCGCAGACACAGCCAATGAAAATGCAGTTTTAGTAATTTGTCCTTTCATGTTAAATCCTTAATTCATACCTAGTCCTTTTAAGTCCTGAACAAAATTTGTTCGCATGAGTCGTATCTCCAGATACAGCAAAGGGGGCTTTGCCCCCTTGAGATAAAGTATAGATATTATTTAAAACATGTCAACCAAAATTGAGAATTGACATTATTTTTTCATTAAAAAACAGAGAAATCAAAAAGCCAAATGAAAGACCTGGCCCGAACTGAATGACTTTTGAGCTATCTACTCCCACGTAAGATGGCACATGGGATTTCTTCTTGGCAAAGAACATAACACAAGTAAAAATAGAGCCTATTGCTATAACAAAAGGAAGAGAAAGAACTCCCATCCATGCTGTCGAAGCGACAATTAGTTTGGTATCTCCGCCGCCAATAAAGGCCCCCTCTCCATAAATCTTCTCCAGGAGAAGAGAAAGCATCCAGATTGCCACATATGTCCCCACTACGCTAAATAGCGCCTGGTTAATGGACACAATGCCAAATCCTGTAGCACTATAAATAAGACCCATCCAGAGAAGCGGGTATGACAGGGCATCTGGAATAAGGAAGTTATCCAGATCAATCATGAAGATACACAAAAGAATCCAAAACGCAACGCAGTAAAACATGGCGACATGAGGCTCAAAGCACATAAAAACAGCAAGAGATACTGCGCCAGTAATGAACTCAATTACTGGATATCTTACTGAAAATGGCTGATTGCAACAGCTAGATCGCCCTCGTAAGATGACCCAAGATAGAACGGGTATATTATTCCAAAAGGGAATCATTTGGCCGCATGATGCACAATATGACCTGCCATTAAATGTTCGATACCTGCTGGGCTCCTCTTGAAATTCTAACCCCAAATAAGATGACGAGCTTCTTTTGAATTCATAATCAATTATTTTTGGAAGTCTAAAAATGATCACGTTAAGAAAACTCCCAACAAAAAGAGAGTTTGACAATACAAATAAATAAAATATAAAGCTGTGCTGCTCTATGATATAGCTGATATTATTCACAAGGGTTCCTTTTTTTATTGTGATAGTACAAAGTGGCGAAACCAAAGTCAAACACACAACAAAAAAACAGCCCGCCTTGAGTGGCGGGCCTAAACTTACACTTACTCACATTCCAAGAGCAGACTCATTATCATTTGATTTTTGGCGCTCCACATTTTTGTGGTGAGTATACATCTCAACTAGCCATGGAGAGTCCTTTGCAACAGCAACGGTCTCTTTCATGTAGTCCTTATTTCCTGTGGCAACCAGTGGATTCAGGTAATCACCACCAGAAAACACAACTTCATCATTTACAACGATTTCAGTTGTTGATCTAGCATCTCCATCAAGAGACCTTAGTTTTGCTACATTATCGGCCTGATACCTATTGATGGTTACCTTGCCATTGTCAGAAGTCCAGGAGATGAGGCTTTCATTCTCAGCGTTCTTGCTGTACTCAAAGTCTTTTTTTCCATAAAGGGAAAGAAATGCACCAACACAATGCATAAGTTGACCATTCCTGATTTCCCAGTCGTTGCTTTTAAGGATCTGAATGATTGATGGGGCGGACATATGAATTCCTTTTTTTATTGTTATAGGCTACTGTATAGATATATTTTCCTATAAAATATTTACCAGATCAATCTGATTTTATAAATAATAGTAAAACCAGATGATATTTATGACTTCAAAGGCATGGGGTGGCTTTATGGGTTCTGTTGTTTGCTACGTAGTAAAGGAAAAAAACAAGAGTGGTCAAATCACATCTACATATAGAACATACGACTATTTTATGGCACTTGCAGATTTAATGTTGAAGCTAAAAAAGCCACTAAATGTTGAGCTAAGAAAAAAATGTTCAGCTGACAAGAGCGCGGTTTATATTGATGACTGTGTGCTTGTGCCTGATTTTTTTGAGTATGTGAACATCAGCTTTGTTGTTGCTGACAAGCAGAACCTTTGCAGACTACTAACTGTCGCAATAGACACAGCATTGATTGGTAGCAATGAGGACATTGGATTCTTGCCTGTCAGCGATCCTGCATATAGGACTGAATCATACTTCAACTCAGTCAAAACTATCGCCAGGAGGCTTAGAGAGTGGTCTTGTGATGACTATGATGTTGCCAGGGTTATCTCTGTTTGTGCAACCAGGGATCCCTCTCACATCTTTTGGCTACAAAGAAAGCAAAGTGTAAAAAAGCTTGAGCTTTAATTTCTAGAACTTGAGGTTTCTTCAATGATTTGCTTACCAGTAATCAGCTCAATTGGCTTGCCTTTAGCAAATTCATATGCCTGCTTTGAGTAACCTAGTGTCGAAACAATTTTTGCTCCGCTGGCATTATGAGCATGAACAAGTCCATACATTTCTCTAACTATCTGAACACCAACCTTCTTGGTCTTCCAGTGTTTGCATTGAACAATATAAGAACGACCATTTTTTTCTATGATGACATCAATTCCGCCATCACTTCCTCCTCCGCCAACAACCCTTGATTTAAATCCTTGAAGCAAAAAATACTCAGAAGTCATTTCCTCAAACTGTTGCCAGCTTAGTTTCAGTAATCTTTCATAGTTAAATTTTCTTGATATAAATCTAGTGCTCTTTCTCGTAAGAACAAAGACATGAATAAGAAAAAAAACAACAGTCGAAATATACAATGAGCCGCTTGCATAGGCCAGATTTGCCGTCATTAGTATGTTTTCTTGACCCAAGCTGATTGTTTTTACAAAAAAAACACCAAAAATTGCAGTGATAATGTAAGGGGCTGTTTTTATCATTATTTTCCCTTTCTAGTGATTCCCAAGGCGCTGTTCTTTTTTTGACCAAAACAATGACTTGATATTGTTTTAGTTTAATATTATTGTGATAAAAATCGCGATAGATTTTTGATATCGTAACAAATTTTTATTGAATTAACAACAATAATTATCTGGGAAAATAAAGCTGGTAATGCTGACAGTGAGTGTGTTTTTTGTACTGCGGCTTGCTTCATCAGCACTGGTAAGATTGTTAGCGAGGGTTCAAAGGTGTTTAAATTTATGATGGTGCTGGCAACTTCTTGCCTTGCATATGTGGTTTACAACAATAGCAATGGAATTGAAGGGAATGAGTTAAGCTTGTCATGGATGCTTGGACTCATGTCTGTAATGATGCTTATCTTGGCCGCATCATCTCTATTTCAAACACTAATCAATGTTAGAGAGGAAAGAACAAGATTGTTGCCGCACACTCTTGGTAAAATCACTTCTGTGTCTGTTAGCCAGTTTTTGTGGTTTGAGAGAAAAATCTCAATTGATTACAGCTATCTCGTTGATGATGTAGATTACAGGGGGAATAGGTTTAGCATCTATTCATCCGAGACAACAGAAGGTGCTTTAAATCTCATGCCTGGAATGAGAGGTTTTAAAGATGTTAGGGAGCTTGAGGGCAAGAGGGTGTCTGTATACTACAACCCCAAAAGACCCTCTGATTCAATCCTAAACAAGGCCGCAACAAAAAGCCTTGCCTTTTATATCATTCCTCCGATTGTCATTATTCTTTCTTGTTTTTATGTTCTTTACAATGTAATCATCAACGGATAAAAAAGACCGCCAATCGGCGGTCTTTTTACTTTTTGGTTGATATCAGCTGTCCAACAATCCACAGTAAAAACGCGAATCTTTCTTTGATTGTTGCTGTATTTTTGACAAACTTGATTGAGTATGGCCCTGTCAGAGTGAATAGTGATGGGTGATTCTCAACCAAGTCGATGAGCTTATCAATCCTTGCTGATCGCTTATTTCTCAGCATCAGCATTCCTTCTGCATCATTAGCAATCAGCTTAATCACATCAATTTTCTTTAGGTAGCAACGAAGCCTTGCGATATTCAAAAGGTTTTCAGCGTTCTTTGGAAGATCGCCGTATGCATCCTCAAGATCTTCTTTTAGCCTGCTTAGTCCATTCAGGTTGTTGATAGATGCAAACTTCTTATAAATAGAAAGTCTAGCTCTCTCATTGGTGATATAGTGCTTATCTATCAATCCAGAAATTTGGATGTCGATATTCATCTCATCATCAAGATCTGAGAAGTCATCAATATCCTGACCTGAGCTGAGCATTTCGACTGCTTTCTCAAGCATTCTCATATAAAGAGAGAAGCCGATCTTGTAAATCTGCCCGCTTTGCTCTTCTCCGAGAATTTCCCCCGCGCCACGAATCTCAAGATCATGGTTTGCAAGGATAAATCCATCACCAAGATTGGTGGCCCTTGTCATTGCCTCCATCCGTTTGTTGGCATTGTCACTAGACTCAGCCTTAACAAACAGGTAAGCGTAAGCCTGGTGATTAGAACGACCAACCCGACCTCTCAGTTGATGTAGCTGAGCCAATCCCAGGCGTTCTGCATCATCAATAAGGATGGTGTTTGCTCTGGGTACATCTATGCCAGTCTCAATGATCGTGGTGCAGACCAGAACATCAAATTTGTGATTGTAAAAATCTCTCATCACAAGCTCAAGGTCATATTCGTTCATCTGACCATGTGCAACGCCCACCTTTAATCCAGGGATAAGTGCCTTGATCTCTTCTGCCTTGTTAGCAATGGATTCAACCCTGTTGTGCAGATAGAATACCTGTCCGTTCCTCATTAACTCACGCTGAATGGACTCTCTAATAATGGACGGATCCTCTTGCTTAACAAAGGTTCTGATCGAGAGCCTTTTTGCTGGAGGAGTGGCAATCACAGACATGTCTCTAATCCCATGTAGCGCCATGCTCATGGTTCTGGGGATAGGAGTAGCAGTTAGCGAAAGAACATCCACATTCTTTCTTACAGCCTTAATTCTATCTTTGTGATTAACACCAAAACGATGCTCTTCATCAATAATCATAAGGCCGATATTCTTGAATCTGACATCATCCTGAATTAATCGATGCGTTCCGATTACAATATTGACCGTGCCATTTTCTATGCCTGACAAAATCTCTTTCTCTTCTTTTTTGTCATGGCGGGTTAGGCACTCAATTCTCACATTGAATGAAGAGAATCTTTTCTTAAAGCTCTCGTAGTGTTGATTCGCCAACAGGGTTGTTGGCACCATAACAGCAACCTGATACCCACTTTCAACAGACACAAATGAGGCTCTCATAGCCACTTCCGTCTTGCCAAAGCCTACATCCCCACAGACCAATCTATCCATTGGATGAATAGATGTCATGTCCTTTATGATGTCATCAACTGCGGCCTTTTGGTCTCTAGTTTCCTGAAAAGGAAATTCGTTGCAAAAGCGATAGAATTGATAACCAGGCTTTGAACAGGCATTGCCTCTTCTTTTTTTCTTTTCCGCCTTTAGCTGAATCAGTGATTTTGCTGTCTTTTTGATGTTGCTAATAGCTGAATCAAGTTCCTTTACCCACTTTTCAGATCCTATTTCATCAAGCGGAGCCTTTTCTACAGCGAGTCCGCTATACCTTGAAACAAAATCAAGATCTTCCATTTTTACATATGCAATTGCATCATTTGCATACAAAATGGTCAGGTATTCTCTCTCAACACCATGGAAGTCCATGGTGACAAGGCCATTGAATCGTCCCACGCCAAATCTAGCATGGACGATAGGGTCTCCCTTGTTTAAGTTTTGAAGATCTTGAATGGCCTGGTAATTAATAGCGCTTTCTTCTTCATCTTCTGACTTAGAAAAAATAGGCTGACCAAATAGCTCTTTTTCAGTAATTATGAGTAAGCCATTTTCTTGTTGATAAAATCCCTCATCAACATCAGAAATAACACATGCAATGGCTGAATCTTCTTTTTCCCAAAAATCACTCCAGGAGTTAACCTTTGAGATGTTTAGGCCCATAATCTGACTTAGCAGCTCTACTTCTTGAACTCGAACGTCCGATCTAAGGCAAAACAGTATCTTTTTGCTCTTTTCAATGAAAGGAGCAATCATTTCAACAGTAAGCTGAATTCCAGACTTTCTTTCAAAAAGAGTGCTCTCCGCATGAAAATCAATAACAGCATTTTTGATGCTGTTTTCAGCGGTCATTACTACAGCATGCTTGCTTAAACGAGTTTTGAACTCTCCTTCTGTTAGCCAGTTCATCTCTGGCGGAAGGATTTTCCTAGACAAATCGGTTTTTAGGTCGCTGTATCTTGAATTCACCTGTTCCAAATAATTCTTGGCTGCTTTAAGTACATTTCCGACAAGAAAAATCTTGGTATCATATCCATCAGGAAGGTAGTCAAAAAGAGTTTCTGTTTTTTCCTGGAAAAAAGGCGCATAAGCCTCTATACCAGGAGGAAGGATACCCTTACTTACCTCTTGATAAAGCTCGTCCATCGCTCCCTTTTCAAAGAAAGTGCGATATCTTTGCCTGAATAGCGCAATAGCATCAGCGCTAATTGGCATTTCTCTGGCTGGCTGAGCAATAAATGAGCTAATGCTCGATTTGCTTCTCTGGTGATTAACATCAAGTATGGATATAGATCCAATAGTCTCTTTGTTTAATCTTAGTCTGAATGGGGTATCAGAGCCTATTGGGTATATATCGAAAACTGTGTTTCTCAACACAAATTGTCCAGGTGCTGACACTTCCAACTCTTCGTTTACATACCCTAGATCACAAAGCCTTGCGATTATTTTTTCAGCATCAAAAGTCATCCCCTGGGAAAACTTAAGGTAGTTTGTTGCCCAATGCTCCTTGCATGCAACTCGTTGCATCAAAGCATGAACAGAAATCACCATCACTCTCTGTTGGTCGCTTGAAGCCAGCTCCATAAGGATTTTTGCCCTCTTGGAGACCAGGCCCGCATGAGGGGACTCCATATCATACGGAAGAGTTTCTGTTTCTGGAAAATAGCAAATCTCTTCTTCATTCCTTTCGGAAAAGAAACGAATCTCATTATAGACCCTTTCAGCTTCGCTATCATTAACACAAATAACCATCAAGCTGCTCTTGGTCAGCTTTCTGGCATTGGAGATAGCAAGACTCTTAGCTGAGCCTGGCAAGCCAGCCCAGGCTGCAATTTTGCCTGATTCCGGCAGATGCAACTGATTTACGCACTTGTTCATTTTTTCATTCATTTAGTCTGTAAACACCTTTTGATAATATATCCATAAAAGTTATTATAGTCAAGAAAATGAACAATGAATGCACAATGCAGGAAAATTCTTTTTTTGCAAAAAAATGCAATTTGCAAAAAACAGGCAATGCAAATGATCGCCTGTCACTAGAAGAAGCAGAAATCGATTGAAATGAAAACGATTTACTCTGTTGACTTTTTGTTTATTTTTGATGACATGTACATTGATGGGTGCATCTTCTGTCTTGGTTGACTCCATTTTTTGAATGATGGAGATGTGTTCTGACCGCTACTATGAAGATAGCCTTTCTCACACCTTACGACCTCCTTGTATAGATTGGAAGCATCCAAAATATCTTTTTCAGAAATTCCTGGAGCGCGAGACTTTGCAATGTACATCAAAATGGATTTTGCTTGCTTAAATTGATTTCTGGGCATTAGCTCATCATGGACATACCTTACAAGCCTCGATGCCATGTTTTCCCACTCAATCGGCTTAATTGATGTCATTTTTTTAAGGTAAACAGCCCTTTTTTCGCTTTCTTTTTCTAGTGCGCTAGTGATTTTTTTTAGTTCAGCAGGAGGTATCCCAACAACCATGTTCACAGCAAATGTCAGAAAAATAAATGGCTCACCAATGGGGCTTTTTTTGATTTGCTCAGCCGCATGTCTTGCGAATATTTTCCTTGTTTCGCTAGGAGTTAAAGACATTGAAATTCCATCTGAAAGCCTTGCAAAAAAAGAGTAGCTCATATCCATAAAGGACGAAACGAGCATCATTCTTAGCTTATCGGTCAATTCTGGGAAATCTTTAGCAACTTCAACAAATTTATCTGTGTCATATATGTTATTGATTTTTCTTGCATTTTTTTCATCATACGGAGGAAGGACAATAAAATTGTCACCGCTTGAGATATTGTGAATAACAGAAGCTCCATTTCTGTCATTGAAGTGCAATATTTTAATCATATATGTTCCTTATATTAAAAAAGCAACAAGTCTTTCTTGTTTGTCATTTAAATATATAGTAAATTATAATAGTAAGTGATTCAAGAAGAAGAGCGATAATATGGATCGAACATTTGGGCGGTAGATGCAATGAGTAGCGAAAAAATAAAAACTCTGATGGATTCATTTGGTGCCGCAGACGGTTTTTTGCAGAGCAAGCACAAAATAAAAGAAGCCTTCATTTACAATCCAAAGTGGCCCGATATCTATATTTATACTGATGGTGCATCAAAGGGAAGCAAAACATCAAAAGATGGTAGGGCATTTTCTGGATGGGGTGTTTATACCAGAAGTGTTACCGTAAGCGGAGATGTAAGGGAGTTTGTCAGTGGTGGAAATCTGTTTAATGCTGACAGTAATGAAGCTGAACTTCGAGCGGTTCATTCTGCCTTGTCAAACCTGAGAATACCAGGCCGAATGAAAATAATCAGTGATAGCTCATATGTTATCAAAGGACTGTGTGAAATTGATGCGATGATAGATAGAAAGAATGCCATAGAAGCGATCAATCCAAAGGATAGAGTTCGTTGGCATTGGACTGAGTTGCGACTTTTGAATATCTGGTCAGAAATTCGCGAGCTGCTTAAAAACTCTAAAATCCTATCTCTTGAGGCAGAGTGGGTTCGTTCCCATACCCTTGATAATGAAGAAGATTTGCCGAATCCAGACTCAGCGAAAAATGACAAGGAGAGAAACCTAATCATGAACTGCATTGGTAATTTTCATGCAGACAAAATGGCGAATCTTGGAGCAAAAAAAGCAGTTCGTTCAGCGCTGTGGTTTTTGAAAAACGAAAAAGATGAGTATAAAGTACAAAAGAGTATTGAGACATGCACTAAGAACCTTGCGCTATCTGGATTTGCCAGAAGAGAAGCTGTAGAGTTTTTATCGAGTCAGGCTCCTGATTATCTGCCAAGAAACGTCCTAGTTACCATCTTTGATGATAGGACGCTGGCAAAGATTGATGAGGCTCACGAGCAAAAGCAGGCAGAGCTGGAGCAAAAAGAAAGGGAAAGAAAAGCTCTCTTGTCAACAAAGGCTGAGCAAATAACTCCAATACCGAAGTCTCTTGTTTTAAATCAAAATGAAGATGCAATTGAAAAATTCAAAAGACGTTTTGGTATGCACACGAGTCTTGATAGATAAAATTCTTAAAATGACAATAAGCCATTAAAGAGCTATAATTCCACTTATCTAAGTAGAGGGATTCATATGTGTTTTAATGGCTTTGTTTTTGCTCTTTTTCTGGTCGTATTTTCATCTTTCTCATCGTTTGCTGCTAATGCATCTGTGGCACCCTCTGATGCGGCTGAATCATTCATCACGAATTATCTATCTGGCTACAGCACCCCAGTCCTTTTGAGTGAGTCATCATCCGTAGAGAGCGAAATAGAGGCTTTCAGCAAGATGAATGAAATTCCTCTGTCTGAGAGAGACTATTTTGAAATGAAAAAGCGACTTGAACTTCTTAAGTCAAATAGGCTTTCGTCAGTTTTTTCTGCTGTGCTCAATGGTCAGTCATTCTGCTTTATATCGATTAAAAAAGAGTCGGTAGGGTACATGTTTGGGGACAAGAAGGTTTTTCTTGATGATGAATTTGCCATTATTCATGAGTTAGAGCACTGTGTTGAATGGTCAAGAAAGCTTCGCCAGGTTGATGCCCCCATCGACATTGATGAGCCAGAGGGGACAATATATCGCGAAATGTATGCAGATGTAGCAGCCTTGTTTTATTTGACCCTTAAAAACAGAGGCCATGTCAAACCTGATGATGTGGCATTTTTTAGGAGTCTCGCCCTTAGGTATAATGGTGATATTAATCACTGGACATATCTTGCCCTAAAGGCATCCAAAAGGAAAATCGACTCTGGTACTGTAACAAAGGACAATTATCGACAGGAAGCCATGAGGATAGTAGGGGATGTATCAAAAAAATACACACAGTCGCTACATCAATGTATCAGCAAGAGTCTTAAGCAAAAGAATCCCTCAAAATTAAGAGGAGGACTCGTTTGGTGTGACGCAGATCTCGGCGAGCAAATCCTTGGCATTCTTGATGAGATTGACGAAGACAACATTAACTCTAAAAAAATTGCATTCTACGAGGAATTGAAATAATATTCATAAAAATAATCAAGGGGATGTGTATGTTTTCAGTTTTTTTATTTTTATTTTCTCTTTTTATGGTTTTATTTCCATTTTATCAATTGTATCAGTTGATTTCCAGGGTCGAAAATGCAAAAAACTATAAAGAGACAAAAGCTGTAGTGGTTGACGCTCGCGTTGCAAATGTCACATCAAGAATAAGCATGTTCTTGTTTTCATCAAAATCATTTTTTTATGCGGTATCTCACATTGATGGGGTGAAGATTGGATATAGCACGGCAACATTTTATCCATTCAATAACCATCATCAAAAACAGCTTGTTTCCAGTCTAAAAAAAGGTGACGAGGTTGTAATCTATTATGATCCGAAAAAACCATATGATGGAGTTATGCTAAAACCATCTGAGCACTCCTATCTATGGATGGCATTACGAGCCGCATTCTTTTTTGTTAATGTCTTTCTTGGCTATTATTATTATTTTAAATGGTGATTGAATGAAAATTGATATTAAAAATGCATCCATTCTGGCTGCCGTGGTTTTTCCAATAGGGATATTGTCATTTATCCTTCCTGATTTTGCTTTGTCGCTAATGGCTGGTGCTGTAGTCTTGCTATTGTCTTTTTTCCTTTTTGGAAGGCTAAGGCAAATAATTAATGATAATGAATTTATCATAAATGAGAACAAAAGAATTAAAAGGGATTTTGACAGGTGTGTGGCAGAGCCTATTTCTGTTGGAATAAATACTGATTACCCATTCCCATATTATAAGCCTGAAAATAAAGATGAGTCTGGCTTGATTTCAAAAGAGGAACTTGTCGAATCCAGGCTGCTTAATGATCTCTATAGCGGAGTTGAAATAAAATATAAATATGAATACAAAGGCGAGGAATATATCTCAAGAAGCATCGGTATAATCAAGGAGGACTCAGACAAAAGTCTCGCATTAAAAGCTAAAGGGCGATTCAACATTTATGTTGATAAAAATGATCCAGGTCTTTGTTATATTAGACCAGTTAAAGCATCATCAATCAAAAAACACTTCGCATTATGTCTTCTTAAAGAACTGCCATTAGCTATTGTTATTCTATCTGTTTTTTATATTGCTATATAAAAAGGGGCTCAAGCCCCTTTTTTATTGAGTTTATTTATTTGATTACCTAGACAGGTCTGTCTCATTATTAAGGAATCTGTTTATAAAGGCTGTTTTTGCATAAGCGACTTTATCAAATGGCTCCCTAAATGAAGGGGGGAGTTTGCTATCATCAACAACCACTCCACTATTGTGAATATCATCCATCCCTTGCTTGACTAGCTTATCAAGAGGTGATGACTCTCCGGTGCTGCTTACCACAGGCACTTCAAGAACCTTTCCGTTCCAGAGCTCGCTATCTTGTGTAGATGAAACCTTCTCAGTGCTTTGCTTGATGAAAGGTTCTTCCACTGCACTTGTCGGCGCTTTGCTGTCTGTGGCTGCATTGTGAACCTGACCATCAGCCATATCATTTGGCTGAACGTGAGGCGCATGATTGACTGTAGAGGGCTCTTGATGACCGCCATCAAGCCAGTCCGCCGTTACCTTGTCTAGGCTATCGTACTTACTCAGATCATTGGTAAACTCAAAGGTCTGGTTAACATCAATGCTATTTGGATCTTCAAGACCAAGATCATTAATCATTGCAATAATCTGCTTTCCGCTTGGCTCGTGACCAGTTTGATGCTGGTAATGTTCTTTCGCCATCTCCCAGAGAGTGCTTCCTTTTTCAGCTGTGTACTCAGTAGAAACAGGAGCAATGGGATCCATGCTTGCATTAACTTCACCATACAGGCCATCTGTTTTTGCATCCAGGACATCAAATGACATTTCTGGCTTAACAGGCTCAAACGCAAAAACATTATTCGAGCCATAGTCAATCTCTCCAAACTTAGGAACATCTGGAGCTGAATTGAAAATCGAATCAAACGTGCTCTGAGCGGTTTCCTTTACATCTGATACTAATGACGCATCAAGAAGGTCAAAGTTGCTAGCAAGTCCAGATACCAGGTCGCGACCTTTCTCTACCAGGGCTGTGACATTCATATTTGGCAATGATTCAATTCCAGCGTGTGACATTGACAGTGCTGCCGCAGTACCAATACCAGTAATCAATAGACATGCTGCAATTGGCATTTTAATGCGGTTGTACCATTTTGAGCTGGTAATCGCTTCTAGCTTTTCCCCAAATGTAGATTTGCGCTCCTCAACCTTTTCTTTTTTGTATCCTGCATCAATAAGGTACTTATCTATCCTTTGCTCTGTTTTCGTAAGAAGTTCTTGAACAAACTTATTTTCAGCCAGCTTTGTTGCGAACATAGTGGCAGACACGGCAAGTGCAGCTCCTCCACCAGTTCCAACAGCGACAGAAAACATCACAGTTGACATTGCCAGTTTTGCCTTGTCATTCTTCATTAATGAAGTAATGGTTGTTTTTGCAGCGGCAAGCCTTTCAGAAAGAGGTTTCTTTTCTTCATCCGGGAATTCTTTTTCAAATGCCATGGTGGTCTGAATATCATTCAAAAACCCTACAGGCATATTTGTTACTTGCTTTTTATCAAACCCAGCATCATACAATGGGGTAAATGGATTAAAAGAAAGAATTTTTTCATCAACAAGATTCTTTATTTCTGGGGCAACTTTTTCCAGTTCAGCTTTCCTAAGCTGAAAAACAGAAAAATCAAGTTTTGCCAAATCAGCCGGAGTTGCATCAAGATCGAGAGGAATGTTATCCTTGAGCGTCAGTAGTTCAAGATATTCTTCCATTTTTTGCTCGTGCTGACCATTAGACAGCTCCTTGAGCATCATCAAGTAGTGTTGATAATCGCTAATAAGAGTCACGTTCTTTTCCATTGCAATATTCTCTTTTTATTGTTTTATATATTATAGCACCTGGATTATTTATTTTTCAATAAAAAAGCCCGCATTAAATGCGAGCTTTAAGATTTATCAATATTTGACTTGATATTAGGCCATATGCCTGGAAAGAACCTCTTTGCTTCCCTGGCAGTCAACACAACGACAAATGGATGGATCAATACCAAGCCTGCGCTCATCAATGTCTTCTCCGCATTCAATGCAATACCCAAAATTGCTAAAATTCCGAAGGGCAGACTCGATTTTTAGCAGTGATGCTTCGTCTCGTGCCAGTTCAGATAGGAGGCGTGACTGTTCTTCAACATGAGAGGCGATATCAAGGGGGTCTGTATTGTCACTGTCAGATCTTGTTGCTTGGATCTTCATTTCTGAGATCTTTGCAATCAGGGCAATTCTTGATGACTTGAGCTTTTCCAGGCTTTTGATCTGAAATTCGCTTCTTACTTCATTGTTTTTGTTCATAAAATTCCTTAAAGATAAAGACGCCATAAGCGTCTCACCATAAAATTGTTGTATGGATGTAAATTAAGTGTTTTAGTGTTCACTCATAATATTTTATTGCTAAATAAGTCCCTCGGCAAGGTTTTTTTTGAAAAAAACCATTTTTTGTGATAAAATCATTGTTTATAGCGATTTTAATGGGGATTTGACAATGATTAAAAAGAATGATCCTTGTGTCATTGTAACTCATGTCTCTGGCTCCAGGGCCTATGGCACTGAGAGAGAAGACTCTGATCTTGACATCAGAGGGATTTTTGCTGCGGAAGACAAGTTCTACAGGACGCCATTTTTCAGTCTCAATGAGATTGTGATTGAGTCCGATGAGGATACTAAGCTCTATGAACTAAACCGATTCATGGATCTTTGTGTTAGGCAAAGCCCCAATATACTTGAAACGCTTTGGGTTGATGAAAAAAGCATCATCACTTCAAGCCCAGAGTATCTTTTTCTGAGAAAAAATAGGGGAGTATTCTCCACTAAGCAAGTAGCAGATCGGTTTGTTGGCTTTGCAATGGAACACATGCAAAAGATCAATAACTATAGCGAGACTCATGACCAGACCCCGCCAAGGCAGGCTGACTTTATCAGTTTCGTAAGAGGATTTTCAGACTCAGGAAAAAGTCATTTTGACATCAATGCGTTTGCCAAAGACCATGCCATGGTTCACTTCGGAAATGACATTTATGGCGTCTACAAGGCACCAGGAACAAAGGCAATCACAAAGGATGGGGTAATCAACAAGCTATCCAAAGAGCGTTCTAGCGATTTCCAGGGCATCCCTGAGTTCATGGTAAAGTACAACAGATCTGAATACGAAAGGAAGAAGGCCGCATGGAGCGGATTTTGGAGCAGAACAAGAACGGTCGATTCAACCAGGGGGCTGCTTGAGCAAAAGTTTGGTTATGACACTAAAGACGGAATGCACTTAGTCAGAATTCTTCGAATGGGAGTAGAATTCATGGAGACGGGTCGCATCAACGTAAGAAGACCGGATGCAGCTGAGCTTCTTGAAATCAGAGAACATGGCACTCTGACCAAAGAAGATCTTGAGCGTTACGCATCAGTCATGACCGACAAGATCATGAGCTTGAAGGCAACATCACGACTTCCTGATGAGGTTGACATTGACCGAGTTGCCAGCCTAACCATTGCACTACAAGACATGAATAAAAAAAGAGTTAATATGGAGAAAAATAAGTCAGACCTGAGTCTTTGAGATACTGGCAGTGGACAAGCCACTGCCAAATAGAAGCCAGTTTATTTATTTTTGCTCTTAATATTGACTTTGGCTATTAATTCCCCTATAATTCAAGATAACAAAACAGTAATCCACTTACCGGAGGCGAAGCGGGGCAAGCAATTGCCAGGCTCGTAAGAAATTATGGAATTGAACAAAATCAAAAGCTTGATCTCTGACAAAGTGCTGCTTGGCTTCCTGAAACGCAGTTCGCTTCCAGAGTCAGTAAGCGGCAAGGCCGTTGTTGCTGCAATTGATGTTGGTTATGGATACACAAAGTACACTACTGGCATCGGTGATGATGGGAAGGTCAAGTGTGATCTTTTCCCGTCTATCGCGCCAATGTCGCCACCTCAAAACCTTAGTGGTGACTTCTTCGTTCAAAGAAACACCAAGAAAATTGAATCTGGCGGGGTTTTTTGGGAGGTCGGGCCTGATGTTTACGACATTACCACAAGAAGCGATGTTCGAGCCCTTCATGAAAACTTTGTCAATTCTGAGCAGTGGAAGGTTCTCTTCTTGGGGGCATTAGCATATCAAGGCCATAAAGAAATTGATTATCTGGTTCTTGGCTTGCCAGTGTCAAACATGTCAAAGAGCAAAGAAATGGAGGCAATGGCGAAAGGTACGCATGTGATCGGCGATCTTACTGTTGTTATCCATAATGTCATGGTTGTTCCTCAACCTCTGGGGGCGCTGTACAACTATGCAGTTAGCAGCGGTGACTTCGGGCTCTTTGCTGCCACGAATACGCTGGTAATTGACCCTGGCTACCTTACCTTTGACTTCCTTGTTACCAAAGGTTTTGCTGTCAACCAGAATCGCAGTGGTGCTCGACCTGGCGGTATGAGCAGCATTCTGCAAGCAATCGCATCAAGCATTGCCCAGGAAATGAATGTTGAGTATGAAAACCTGAACGAGTTGGATGTTGCTCTTGATCTCAAGAACTATGGTGGGGTCAAAGAGGATCGTTCCATCTATATTTATGGTGAAAAAGTAGATCTTAATCCTCATATCAAAAATACAATTCCGGTGATTGATTCCAGTCTGAATTTTATGCTTAACAGAATTGGAGAGAGCAAGGATATTGCTAGACTGATTATGGCTGGCGGCCCTAACAAGATTTTTGAAAAGAGCATTAAGCGGCACTTCCAGCGCCACTCCCTTGTTACTCTTGAGGATGGCATCTTCTCGAACGTAATCGGGTTTATGTTGTGGGGGATGATGGTTGCCTACGGCAATGCGATTGAAGGCACAAAGGCTGCTGTTGCAGTTACAGAGAAGAAAAAAGAAGAAGTTGTAGCCTAACAGGCTTAAGTCAAGAAGGGGGTCGTCAAGACCCCCTTCTGCTATGGAAACTGGATAGGGATTCGCTCGAAGAGCGGAACGATAAGATATTTATCAAATAAATAATGGACAGGCGCTGGCTTGTTCAATATTATGAAGCTAATTAAATTTAATTGTTGGGCGAAAAATGTTAATTAATAAATCCGGTTATTGCTTCAAAAGCAAGCTGTCATTATTTTCTCTTTTGATTGCATCATCTATTTCATCTGGATTGCATGCTGCACCCGAGTTAAGTGCATCACAAATTGCAACAACATTTGAGACAGACACATATGCTAATGAAGATCTATCCATTTACAACACTTATAGTGGGGATCCGCAGTCACCTCAAAAACTGGAACTAAGAAGCATGGGAGGGGATGAGTCTGCCACCTATGATCTATTTGTTCTAAATTATCGTGGTTACATGGTAAATATTAATATTCCAAGAGCCAAAAAACTTTTAAATGCATGTAACTCTCCAAAATGCAAAGAAAGAAAAATGGCAATGTCAAATAACTCTGAATTCAACAATGTAGAGGAAGAAAGGCCAGATCCATGGAGAGATTCATTCTCGAAAAAAGATGCTGATAAAAATGGACTCTCTGACGATGCTGAGCAAGAAGCAAAAAGCGGAAATCGACATGCTCAGCTATTTATTGGGAAAGCACTCTACGAATCACCACAGGCCGAAAAGAAAAGGATTGGCCTGAACTGGATTTATCTGGCAGCTCAACAAAAGCACAATGAAGCCAGGTTTTTGATTGGTGAAGCATATGAAAAGGGCGATGTTTTCAAAGCCGACAGCAAGGCGGCTCTTCATTGGTATAGAGAGATCTTACTGGATGAAACAGCATCTATCTCAAAAAGCGCTGAAATAAAAGAAAGGGCTAAAGAGAGAATAGATGCTCTTACTAAAACATCATCGGTAACTGTCGAAGCAAAAAAATACACGAAAGTTTCATCGCCAACCATCAGCAGACACCATAAGGTTAGTCAAGCTTGTGATGCAGCTATGATGGCACTTAAAATTCAGACCGCAAGTGGTCATGATTACAAAGATTTAAAGTCAGCCTCTGCTGAAACAATCACAAATATTTTTGTTTCCAATGTAAAAGCAGAAAATTACGGCTACGTTAATGATCTCGGGTGGAGTTGTAATAGTTCAAATAATTCAGAGATCGTGCTAACAAGAATATTTGAAACAATCAGTCCGTATCCAAAGCATGCTGAAATCTCATGGAGCGTCAATAGGAAGACCAACATGGTAAGGCTGAAAAAACAAACTTCATTTTAAGAGGGTTTTATGCCATTAACCATGAACGATATAATTACAATAAATGTAAGTGAAAGCACAATACAAAAAGCAAAAGAAATAAGAGAGGAAAGAGACAAGAAATACGGAAATATTTTTCCAGAAGAAGAGTCAGATATGAGATGGGTTGGCGAGATTGGTGAAATCGTAACAAACAGCCTCCTTAGTCACATAAGCAAAGAGCATACTAATTGGATTCTTGATGATGTGACATCGAGAGGGGATTTTAGCTTCTTTAATCTTGAAATAGATGTCAAGACAGTAAAAAGGCGAGTTCCAATAAGGCCATGGTACAAAGCCCAAATATCTCAAAGCCATGCTGAAAAAAACGTAGACTATCTTTTGTTCACTTGTTATGAGTACCCAGTTAAAAAACTTCATATACTTGGTGCAATGAGTAAAAACGAGTTTTTGAGCAAGTCAGAGCATTTTAAAGAAGGTGATTTTGTTCACAAGGATTATCAAATTAGAAAGGGGCATGAGATCTACGCTGTGACGATAAGCGAAATGACTCCAGTTATGGAGTTTATAAGAAAAATTGTTAATGAGTATATAGATAAGGTAGCATAAATGAACAATAAACAAACAAAAATCAAAGATATTGCAGTTTTGCTGGTGTTAATGTTGCTATCCATTACTGCATTTTCTTTCCTGGAATATCCTGCTCTAAATGCTGGATATAGCTCTCACGGCGGCTCATCTATTGTTGCTTCAATTCTTCTGGATGAGGTTTTTTCTATCATTAGCCTTATTCGAGACTTTAATGCGGAAAATCTCTTGCGCTTCATGTATTGATTGGCGTCTTTTTTTGCTAATGGGTTCGTGATATAATAAAAAAAATAATAATTTATGGTGCTCATTATGGCAAAAACAAACCTTGGATTGCTTGCAGTTCACAATATAAGAGAGAGCGGGGTTCGCTATACGCATAAGCTGGGTGGCATTCCGTGCCCATCAATGGCCGTAATTAGGAACGACACTGGAATGTCAAACTTTGGCGAGATCACTCTTTTAGCCAATCCTGCATTAATCAACCCAAGAAAGGTTGCTGTTTTTGATTCTGATGTAAACTCAAGTCGTGTACCATCAAGTTTTTTCAAGGTTGATAATAAAGGACTGGGTAAAAAAATAAAGGAATTGCTCGTTAGTTATCCTGAGTTTGATGATGCATCACTAGAGGATCAAATCATCAATGATTTCAAAAACAAAAATTTCAGAGATGTTGCTAGCTCAATAGGAACATCAACATATCTACTCGCTCTTTCGTTTGCAAAGGAGGTTGGTTACTCTCCTAGAGTACCAATGAAAACAAAGGAGCCAGCAGTAGAGCTTCTTAATAATAGGCGTATTAGAGGATGGTTTGGGAAAAATAACAATCTTGAATTTAACTCTGATAATAAAAACATTTCTCAGCTTTGTGAGTTAATCAACGAGGAAATAAAAAACATTGTTGATGATGAGGTAAAGTGGAACGAGAAAAGACTACGAAGAAAAAACATTAATAATGAGCAGATTATAACTAATGAATTGCAAGAATTTAGCAGAGAAAGAACAAGCGAACTAAAAAGAAAATATATTTCTAACAATGGTGATAGGGTTCATCCTAGTCCTCATTTCTTTATGCTAATGAAAAACGAGTGTGAAAAAATAAAATCAGGAAAAAACAAGGTTATTGATCACTCTAAATTATACCCTTACATTGAGAGAGTAATTTCAAAAAACAAAGAAAAATATATATCATGGATTGAGGCTAATTTTAGCCATGTTATTCATGGAGAATACTTTAGATCAGAAAGAAAAAATGGAGAAGGATACACCATAAAAGAACACAATCTTCAAAATCTTGTAAAAGAGATGAGTGTCGGAGCAAGGGATTCAGAAGGTTTTAACTATGGTGCTGGAAACATAAGATCACTAATTTCAAAACAATTTAGAAGTTATGATCAGATTGAAGGCTGCATCAATAAGATTACAGATCAAGATAGCTTTGATAAAGAAAAAGATAGGCTTAACAACAGGGTGATCGAAACTGCTGAATTCTTCAAGGAACATCTTATTTACAAAAGAAGCATGTTTGAAGTTATTGATGTGTTTTGTGAGGCAACAAAGGGCTACATTAAGAAAGGAGAGCGAGGCTGGCTTGAATACTACAATAAATCTAGCCTTGAACACATCCATACAGTAGATCAAATGATTAATGAGATACGTAGCGCACCAACCACCTATTTTGAGGCGAAGTTCAAGTCAGCTGTGCCACTGTCATCATTTGAGGTTGCGATTGTACCAACAGATATAAGCAAGGATGTTCTGAAAATTTTGGTTGATAACGGACTTAAAATAACGAAGTACGAGAAGCACAATGAAAATGATCGTATCGCAGCCATAAACTGTCACCAGGATTTAATGTTTGGACTCAATGGGCAAACAGAAATACCAGAGAGGGTATATACTGGACGTTCAAGAAAGAAAAATGCGGAATCCGAGCTGTCAATATAGTGACATTATTTGATTTTACTAATATAATCCTGCCAATGTAATGCGGCAGGATTTTTTTATGAATGATACCGAGTATCTTGTTTACAAAATCATGACAACAGTTGAGCTTGCCTTTCAGTTCTCTGAATTGCCAGCAAATGCTAAAAACGCATTTATAAAGCGCAAGATTCTAAAAATGAATTTAGATGGTCAGATTGATAAGAAGGCACATAAATATCTTCTGACTAGAGTGAAGTACAAAGAGCCAGCAGCTGCTTATCTTTGGGATATGTTTTATGAGCAGTTTTCAAGGAGTTTTGCTGTGTGTCAGTCTCTATCGAGCCTTAATGATGCAGAAAGATTAAATCAACTATTTGAGGAAATGACTAATTCTGGATACTGTACTGTTTTTGGAATTAACGAAGAGTTTTCTCCATCAAATGAACAATCTGAAATGATTTTATCAAAAGGGCTTTTGGCTATCCATGAGAGTCAAATTCTCAGAATTGAGAGTGATGGTAACTTTCCAGACGAAAAATTCATAGTTTTGACAACATATGGAAATCAAGAGCAGTTTTCTCAGATAATGGCAAAACTTCAAAAATATGGTTTTGGGTGCATTCCTGATGCTCACAATGGAGCTGTGGCATCATTCATCAAGGTAAGATCTTCTGCAAAGTATTGCCTGACAGAAAAGAGCCCCATTTAATGGGGCTTTTATTATGCAATTGCAGATAGAGACATCGCTGTTTTTCTAATAATTTCCAATCTTGAATTTGATGTTAGCTTGTCATCAATCTTGCTTATGTGTCCAAGCTCAAGACTACGGTCATTCATTTTAAGCTCAGAAATAAATCTGCTTTTTGGCCTGTAATCTTCCCTTTTTCCAATGTATTTTTCTCTCGGCACAGACGTTAAAAGATGAACATTCTTAATGCATCTTGTTATGCCAACAAAAAACAATCTTCTTTCAGCCTCCATATCTGGAGGTTGGTTGTTATAAAAATAAGGGAATGACTTTTCCTCAAGTGATGGAATTATGACTGTATCCCATTCCAGACCTTTTGATTTATGTATTGATGTTATCAACACATGCTCTGCATTAGCATCTTTCTCTTTTGATGCCATGCCCTTAATCTTTTCAATCTTTTCATGAATTGAGCCTGGTGTCTTTTCTACAAATGAAGAAAAAACACTGCACCTTTTTATTGATTCATCTGCATCGATTTCTATCAATGATGATGACTGAATCCAGTCGAATAATTCTGTTCTTTTAATGTAATACTCAACAATGCTTTCTGTTACCCTTCTTGAAGCCAATCTGCTTTTTCCGAGGTGTTCTATCTCAGACAGCATCATACCTCTTTCCGATATCTTTTCTTTATGAAATTTATTTACTGATGGAGGAAGCATTCGACAAATATCGTCAAAATACCCGCTATCCTTCTTTGCCATCTTGGCTGCAATCTTGCAAATAACATCATTCTTTAATCCAACATGTGGAAACTTCAAGATGGATTTGATTTTTTCACATCTTTCATTTTCGCTCACTTCCTTGAACATACCACATGATAGCTCCATGATAGAAAGTAGCGTCTTGGCCTCATTTGATTTTAGGAATTCAATGCCATTTGAGATGTAATATTCAATGCCTGCCTCGATAAATGCCAGCTCTATGGAGGCAGAGTGGCTATACATCCTAACCAAAACAGCGATGTCGCTTAGTTTCTTTCCTTTCGCTTGGTGTGCTCTTACTATTCTTACTGCCTCTCTGCCATGATCAGCTTTTTCTACCAAATGAATCTCAGATGCACCACAATTATCATTCGACTTGCATATAGTAGGGAATCTTTCTTTGTTGTTTTGTATTAGGTTGTTTGCATATACAGAAACCCCATAGCCATACCTAAATGTCTCCGAAAGAGGAAGCATTTCGCAATCTGGAAAGTCTCTCTTAAAATCATGGAGCATGATTTTTGGGTCTCCGCCGCGCCATTCATAAATGGCCTGGTCAACATCCCCAACAACCATAACCTTTGCCCTTTCACCAGCCAGAATTTTCAGCAGTACAGCCTGGCAATAGTTTGTATCCTGGTATTCATCTACAATAATGTAATCCTTGTGATTAGAGATAAGACTAGCGGCATCAGAATTATCTCTTATCAGAACAACCAGATCATAAATAAGATCAGAGAAAAAACGAATTTTTTCTTCGTTTCTTATCTCCTCAAAGACACTATAAGCATCAACAAAAACCTCTGATTCATCATTAATTTTCATCAACTTAAAAACCTCACGAGGGCTCTTAAGTGTGGATTTAATCATATCAATGAATGATACAAAAGTATCGACATCAAGCATATCGTTACTGATATATGATTTTTTCTGGTTTTTATTTTCTTTTTTTGCTTGCTCAGCCATGACAATTTTTATAGCTTCCATCGCCATAAAATCCCGCACCTTGTCATTTGGCTCAAGCTTGTAGTCGCCAATGAGTCCACGCTTTGCGAAAAATTTGCAAAGATGCAAGCACAAAGAGTGAAATGTTCTGATTTCTGGCAGGAACTCAAATTCCTCACCAGCAGCTCTTTTAAGTCTTGCAACGAAATCTTTTTGGGCACTACTCCCAAACATCATGACAGTGATTCTGCGTGGATCAGCCCCATTACGTAGAAGATAGAGAATTCGCTGAGCTAGGGTCGTGGTTTTTCCTGAGCCAGGACAGGCCATGATGATTGCATGACCACCATCATGCTGAATGATTCTGTTTTGATCGTTAGAGAATTTCATGCGAGCCACCATAAGTTAATACATTAAACTATACCATATATATATTTTCTGTCAAATAAAATGCCGCCCCTTTCAAGGACGGCTAGAACAACATGTGATTTTTTCTAACTAAATAAATATTTACTCAATGAATTACCACGCCTAAGCCGCTTCGCGGTTAGATGTGGTTTCGCAAGGCCGTGGCCGAGCTTCTAATAACAAGTCAATGTGCTTGACTGTTATGGGCATATCCATAACGCCCTTACC
>Ga0075011_10000310_pt1 | contig 26023 bp, 13 predicted proteins | sample TARM_MetaG_T_14_FD_72354 | JGI IMG/M metagenome (GOLD analysis project Ga0075011, IMG submission 72354) | Freshwater microbial communities from Pennsylvania, USA, analyzing microbe dynamics in response to fracking - TARM_MetaG_T_14 | ecosystem: Environmental > Aquatic > Freshwater > River... | reverse complement strand
CTTTGTAATATTCATACACTAACAATTTGTAATACATGTTATCCCTAAATCATGAGATAAATTTAGCAGATAAAATCCTCAATAAATGACGATCAAATCTAAAAATAACAAGGCTTGATATTTATTTGATTAGTAAAATAAATACTCTTGATGTGTATCACAATTTTAATACAAGTTATAAATTGACAACCCCCACCAACTTGTAATACAAATATTAGAACAACGGAGACATCAAAATGACAGTGAAACGTAGCGGACGATTATCAACTCAGGTTGTACAGGAAATAATCAACGATATTGATAAAGGAAAATACCAAGCTGGAGACAAACTTCCGACAGAGCACGAACTTATTGAACAGTTTGGTGTAAGCCGAACCGTTATTCGTGAAGCGATAGCTAACTTACGTGCCAGCAACTTAATTGAAACAAGGCAGGGTAAAGGCGCATTCGTTCTGGGTAAACCTTCGCAAGACGTTTTTCAGCTAAAACATTCCGGTGCTTCTGCTGCTGACGAACTTGGCTATATTTTGGATTTACGTATTGCAATAGAAGCAGAAACAGCATTAATGGCAGCGAAGAACCGGACAGAAAAAGATTTGGAACGAATTAAGGCAGCCATTAAAGAAATGGAAAGCCTAATGAATGAAGACAAAATCTCACAACAAGCCGACCATGATTTTCACTACGCAATTGCGATTGCATCCGGAAACCCTCACTATTTGGGGCTACTAAAATATGTTGACAGCAGCTTAGCTAACCACAAGCAAAGCTCAGCGATTGCGCCAATCACTCGCAAAATTCAAGCGTTAAAAGAGCACGAGCAAATTTGTCATGCAATAGAGCAAGGAGACCCGGATGCGGCCCGCGCAGCAATGAGGCTACACTTATCGGGTACACGTGAACGTATGACTGCACGAATTAAACACTAACCAGTTTAGCTGTTAACGCCTAAATAAGCGGCAAGCATACATCTCAAACGGTGTAATAAAAGAAAACGGTCAAGTTCCCCGACCGTTTTCTTAATCAATCGATTTAAACTCATTCTATTTCTTGGTATAGAAATAGTTTTTAGATTTCAGCAACCCGTCTCTTTCGAGTTTTTCCAGATTTAAACGCTGAGGGTTTCCTGGCATATCAATCGGTAGATAGAATCTTCCGTTACGCTCTTCCGGGATATTCAGAGCATATTCGCTAACCGGCTTACTGATAGGCTCGTGGAATTCAACCAACTCATCTTCATTAAACAAAGTGCCGAACAAAGCACATAGGTATACACGGCCGCCAGACATGAAACGTATTCCTTTGTCACGAGCAAGATCGCGAATGGCAATCAGATCATCAATTCGAGTCATACGACCAACAGATGGCTGTAAGACATCTACACCTTTTTCAGCATAGATTTCAAACTCGTAACTAATACGCATTGATTCACCAAAAGCGATTGGAACCTTGAAACCTTTCTCTTTCAATTCACGAATACCATTCATGTCATTGGCGTGAATAGGTTCTTCAAACCAAGCAAGATTAAAAGACTCCGTTAGCTCGGCAAATTTAGCTGCGGTAGCCACATCCCACTTTTGGTTAGCATCAACAGCGATTTCAATATCAGGACCAAGCGCAGTACGCACTTTATCGATACGGCGTAAGTCTCGCTCCATTTCAGAACTGCCAACTTTAAACTTCACGGTTGTATAGCCTTCATCGACATAGCGCTGCATGTCATCTACCAGTTCTGAATCTTCCAACAGAATAGAACCACCGCCTTTATAGGCTTTAGCCCAATCCTTTGTCGCACCTAAAAAACGGTGCAATGGCATATCTTTACGCTGAGCCAGTAGATCTAGCATTAGGGTATCCATTTTCCCCAGACAAACCGCTTTTTCACTTTGGCATCCACTGTTTCTAACTTTCCAATAGAGAAATTCCCGCCACTCATTAAAAGTACGAGTTTCCCCGGTTAAAATAAGAGGAAGGATGGTTTCCACAAATGTCTTATCAATAGCGAGATAATGAGCCACAAAACCTTCGGTATCATAAAGTTCAATACATCCTCGTTCGGGCGCGAATTGACCAAGCCCCCCTGTTCCATCCTGAAAAACTCGAGGCAAGGCAATAGGATCAAACTCATAATAGATTGCTTTGCTAAAGCACAATTTTTCATTGAAATTGTAGCGAAACATGAACTACCTCATCCTTTATCTTTATTCATTTATTTTAAGTACTAAGCGACTGCATTTTATTCAATCATCATTGATGATGATTTAGCCATGCCTCATACATATTGAAATACTTTACCTACTAATTGTAATTATCAGAAATTTCAAACCCGACCCTTACACACTTGTATTACATGTTACTTCTATAAGATAAATTAAATTTATCAGATAAAAAGCAACACAAATGATGACTAAATCTCAATTTATAGAGATATTGCGCCAATAAACAGTAAAAATCAACACAGCATGATATGTATCACAATTAAAACGATAACCAAAAACATGGCAATCAGATAATTTGTATTACAAGTTGTTAGAGTAATTACTTAACTCAGAGACGTCATTACTCGGCTTCATATCAATTTCTATCACATGCTATCTAGCTCTTGCATAGCATCACGCACTGCGATGCTCAATTCATTATGAGACATTCCTGCTTTAGCCAAAGATATTTCATCTAAAAGAGCTTCATTTGCTTCTAACGAACCGCCATGCGCCTTTTTACGTTTATCAAACTCAAGCACAACCGAGTTGTAACTCATAATAGTCTGTTTGATTAGCGCTATAGATTCTTCAGTGACCCGGTCGTCTGAGTTCATTTCTGCTAGTTTCAACTTGGAAAGTGTCAGCTCATTCATGATGCCGCCACCGGTTGGATTTTGTTGAGTGAATGCGTTGATGTTATTAGAAGAGAGTGTTTCTCCCCATTTAGTGTATTTATCTTCTTCAACGCATCCAAGATTTGAAGCGCACAACAGAAAGATTACTGAGGAACTCATCCATTTGTTCATCATATTCCCTTTAACATTTCACATTTAAAAAGTATGGCATCCCATATCAAAGCAGATAGAATTAACAAATCTATGAAATAGAAAGACATACATGCATTTTCACTAAAAAATGTAGCAACCATCACAGTTTGCTAGTGATGAGGAAATGAAGCCGGTTATTATCAATGAAACACAGCTAAGCATTTTGATTTAACGATACAAGGTTGAAGAAGCATTTATAGTGGGAGCTAGACGGGAATAAAGAAGAAAATGACGATTTAATCGCCCCTGCTCTTTAGTATAAAGAGCAGAGACATAAACTTGTTATCACCGTCGTATGCTAAAACCAGTGACGGGTTCGGTTAGCAAACCAAACCAAAGATAACATCACTGGAACTTCAACTAACACTCCGACTACTGTGGCTAATGCGGCGCCTGAATGTAAACCAAACAGAGAAACCGCTACTGCAACAGCTAATTCAAAAAAATTAGAAGTCCCAATCATACAAGCCGGAGCAGCAACATTGTGTGGTAACCGCATTTTTTTAGCAGCCCAATAAGCAATAGCAAAAATACTGTAGGTTTGGATTAATAGTGGAATGGCGATAAGGACAATAGCTTCCGGTTTATCTAAGATCGTTTCAGCCTGAAAGCCAAAAAGTAATACCACAGTAGCGAGCAGACCAATAATTGACCAAGGCTTCATTGTCGCTAAAAATTGATTCAGTTTAGTGTGATCATTTTTTTTGTCTAATTTCTGACGGACAATTGCACCAGCGACGAGTGGAATCAACACATACAGTACGACGGACAGTAGCAGAGTATCCCAGGGAACCGTAATGTCTGTCACGCCTAACAGAAACCCCGCAATAGGCGCAAAGGCGAAGATCATAATAATATCGTTGATTGAGACCTGAACCAACGTGTAGTTTGCATCCCCCTCAGTCAACTGGCTCCAGACAAAAACCATTGCAGTGCAAGGCGCGACCCCGAGTAAAATCATGCCTGCGATGTATTCGGTTGCTGTTTGCGGATCAACCCAGTCAGCAAATATTCCTTTAAAGAACAACCAACCAAGTAAGGCCATAGTAAAGGGTTTGATTAACCAATTAACAACAAGAGTCAACACAAGCCCTCTGGGCTTTTTACCAACGTCTTTTATCGACGAAAAATCGATTTGAACCATCATTGGGAAAATCATCAACCAAATCAACACAGCAATCACAATGTTTACATGTGCAAATTCCAATTGGGCGACAGCAGCGAATCCAGCAGGAATAATACTTCCTAGTATAATTCCGCCAATAATCGCAATCCCCACCCAAACGGTAAGGTAGCGTTCAAATAATCCCATTTATAACTCCTTAACAGCCACACCGATTAACAGTGTAAATTCGATTCGTTGTTCCACTTATCACGTTGAGATTGTAGTAACTGCAATACTCTAAATAAGTGATCCAAGACAATTAACTCAATATTGCAGTATTATACATATGGAAAACCATATATGCGAATCGTCACATGTATTAATTTTAACTAACCAAAATGACAGTGAGATTGCAGAGCTATATTAAGCAAATAAATGGCTGATTTTTAATAATATTACCGTTCACAATGGTGCAATAGCGCCATACGACTGTTCGATGTCCGCTTCTTTAAACACCACAAAGACCCGTCGGTTTGCTGCATTAGCTCTGAGTGACCGTTCATGAACCAGAGGTTCGTGTTCACCAAACGATTTTAATTCCCAAATAAATGACGCCTTATCAGAAACTTTAGTCTCTAAATAATTTTTAACCGCCTGTGCTCGCCTCATCGCTAATTTCTCATTGTAACTGACAGCCCCCTGATAATCGGTATGACCAGCAATCAAAATATGCCCCTGAAAACCAGTTAGTTTCAATGCCATTTTATCCAGTTCGATTTTGTCTCGTTCCTTTAACGTTGAGTCGTCAAAATCAAAATGCGAAGTTAATGCAACGAAGACTTTTCTCTCCGGTTCTGGTGGCTGACATGGGTTCAATTCCGATTCATTGGTTTGCTCAAACATCACATATGCGCGACGGTTAGCTGCATTGGCTGCTAACGTTTTTTCCTTCAATAGAGGCATAGTTTCGCCGTAATACTTTACTTCCCAGTCGTAGTTTTCTACATCGACTTGTTGAGCTATGTACTCTTTTACTGAATTAGCCCGACGCAATGACAGTTGCTCGTTATAAGCATGACTCCCCTGGTAATCGGTATGAGCGACAATGGAAATACGTCCTTTTAAGGTTTTCACATCACGTACAAACTGATCCAAAGCCGCATTATCAGCGGTGTCCACTTCGTACTTATCAAAATCAAAGCGTTCAGCTACAGCCAGCTTAATTTCTCGCTGTGGAAGTAAACACTCGGTAATCAGAAACTTACTGACACGTTCATCGTACTTGTCGATGTTCTCTTTACTCACATAGGTATCAGTACTGCATGCAAATAAAGAAAGAAAGCAGCTAATCATTAATAGTTTTTGTTTCAAACTCATCATATTCTCTTTTACAGAGTACCAATCAAATTAACGAACCAACCACTGGCATCGTAGTCATCGTCATTAGTGAGGTTGTCATCAAAGCGCGAGAAGTTATAACCAACGCCAATTTTAAAGTTATCGCTAATGTATCGATTGAAAGAAAGCAAGGCGCCGTCTTCCACTTCATCGTATTGCGTATCGATTTTCCAGTGATATTGCCCCATAACATCCCAGCCTTTCATAATGCGATAAGACGCACTTACGTTGGCTAAATAGATCTCACTATTTAAGTCAAACTTGTTGCCTGAAGCTCTATCGAAGCTTTGATATTTAGCTTTGTAGGCGACTTTGGTGCCTATTTCCCAGTTCGCATCCCACTGATAAAGGGCTTCACCTTCAATAATATGACTCTTCTCATCACTATAACTGACATCGCGATTCAAATTGTCGAAGTCAACCAGATAGGTATAACGGGAGAGCAAGTTGAGCTTATCGTTATAAATTGGCCGATAAGCTAGTCCAACACTTGATTCAATAAACTTCTCCAGCAATTCGCCACTGGTGTCATTTTTTGCACGAGAGTAGTTAAACTTACCAAACAAGGTGTACTCGTCAGTCAAATGATGTGTGTAACTATTGGTCGTGACCCATTGAGACACCTTTTCACTGGCCTGTTCGGTTTCATCAACACGATACTCCACTTTGTGTTTTAGCAATACATCATCTGAGTCAGAGTTAACATTAAAACTGACCGCTTTACGGTGCACCAACCCTGCCATTGCATTGCTCGGGTCATCGTTATATTCAATTTCGCCCTGTTGATAAGCAATTCCGATATCAATGTCTTCTGTAAATTCATTATCAAAGCCAAATGAATCAACGCGTCCCTTACCATTGTTTTCAGTAACGAATTGGTTTTCCTGATAAAAATCTAACGTCTGCGTTAAAGCGGCACGCTGTCCGACAATCACATTGTTTTGATCTTCATAACTATCATCAACATAAGTGACGTAAGTTGAGTAATCTCGATTGACATCGTAGTTTGCGCTAGCCTGTGTCGCTTCTCCTCGGTCACCTGTGGTATAAGCGGCGCCTAGAGTTATATCATCAAAAACACGTGATTCTGCACCTAATGTGACGCTATCGTTTTCATCGTAGCTGTCATCGGCATCTACGGTTTTTTGCCCTTTAATATAAAGACTGTTTTCACTGTCCCAGAGATATTCAGCTTTCGCGCCGAACAATGAACCCGATCCGGATTCATTGGCTTGATTCAACTCTTTAACCTTTTTCCAGCAACAGAAAGCTTGATGTGTTCTGTCACAAGAAACTGTGCTTCAGCTTCTATTTGTTGACTGTCGGTTTCCAGCGTACCGTCAACTTCTTTCTCTTCTATCGAAGTAAAACGTGTTGCAAACTGGAGAGAATCACTGTGCTGGAGACGAATTTCTGTACCGTAAGATTGCTGAGCTAAATCGTCACTTTGGCTGGCATAAGAATAATCTGCATCTTTGGATTTATACCACGCTTTAACATCGTTACCCACGCCCCCAAATATGTTTGGTGCAAGGTCATACAGACTTGCTACCCCCAAAACTTGTATGTTGTTACCTTCACGCTTACCTTCATTTACTGAGGCAATTGAACGAAAGGTCAATCCACCGTCAAAAGAAACAAAGTTGCTGTCGGTTTGTGTACCTTTGGTATAGCCAAACTCGGTTTTTAAATACGTTCCCTCTGTGGCTCTTAATGTAAGATCGGCCGAATAAAGTTCGTAGTCTTGTGCTGATTTTTCTTCTGTCGCATACGTGGCGCCAATTCCAATATAGTCATTGACCCAACCTTTTACTCTCGCACCTAACGCAATCGCGGAAACCGCCTCTCTATTACGTGGTACATATTCGTAGTCCACCGCCAGATAATTTTCATAGCCACCACGAGGAGAATCATTTAGAACACTGCCAAAACTGCCAGAAACAATATCTGATAGCGGTTTTGTCAGAATAATGCGCCCTTGATAGTCGTCGATTTCATAATCAACGCCTTCGGTTAATGGAATTTCTTTTTCGACAATGCCACTGTCTTTATTGGTCACTTTTACCGACACTTTGTCACTGCCGGGAATAACCTCGCCATGCTGCAGGAAATAAAGTGAACCGCCTGTGCCTAAAAATTCATCATGAGCGAACAACGACTCACTTTCCGACGCAAAACCGACAATATTTAGTCGATCATCGCCATATTTGGTCGTCATGCGAGTACGATAATCGCCTTTAAATCCATATAGGCTGCGATTATAGTCACTATTATCGGTTCCCGTTATGCCAGTATTGAAATTCCCCCAAAGGTATTGAGATTTGTCATACTGCACATCGAGATAGACTTTGCCTTGTGTATTAACCTCTTTGCGGATATTCGAACCATCCCCATAATGGCCGTACATCATTTCATCGTCACCATCAACGATATCAAACACCGTAGAGCTATCATCAGCGGAAAATGGGTGTTTAAACATGTCTTTAATGGCATGCTCTTGCGTATCAACATGAGCGACAACTTTCAGCTTGTCACCGAATTTTCCCTGGCCAAAATATGCCAGACGGCCTTGGCTATAAATATCCTTTTCATACTGATCGTTTACACTTAAATTGCCGGTGCTACCACTGACATTGTTTGCACCAATATAGAAATCAGCTAAACCAGTTTGCGCATAATAGGTATCCGGTATACGCGCATAGAGTGAAAAACGTCGTTCTTCACCAGAATCAAATACCACCGTCGTTGGAAAGAGATAGGCATCTGTAGGCAAGAACAGCTCTGCGTACAATTCGCCGTCATCAACATTAAATTCATCGTCACCAATAATAACCTTATCTACACCTGTTAAGTCAGTACCAATAAATTTGACCAGACCAGCAGATGTGGGAATATTGTGACGCAATAAATTTGCTTTACCGTAACTGCGCCCTTGCTCTTCCTCACTTTCATTCTTATCAATAGACGACTCTTTATCAGGGCGAACTAAATCAATAACACCAACTGAAGTCACATCCATATTGCCATCTTGGTCCCAGGCTTTTAGGCGAAACAACAGTTGCTGACCAAGTTTAAGCTGATAATCGATCTGAGACGATCCATCCCATTCAATGCTACTGTTATTAGCAAGGGATTCACCTTTTATCGTACTTAAAGGTTGTGATAGATGACGATCACCACCACGGTACAATTCTAACTGCCAAGATTTAATGTAATAACCGTAGTTAGTATCAACAGAAAAGTTCAACACACTTGCCAGTTTGCCTTGTGCGATCTCAGCTTCATCAGTGACGCTGACCGCAAGTACGGGATTAAATTTGGTAATGTCGCGACTGGCCCAAATCGCCCCTTGCTCTAGATAAATTCTTGAACTGTCAGTCTGTTGATGTACAGAAACTTTTCCCTCCATACTACTGGAGCGAATCTTATGTAGCTTATCTGTTTCTCTTGCCAACGACTCCGTCGGGAAAGCAGCGAGAATACATAACGCTAAATAGTGTTTTTTAAGCAAATCCATGCAGGTTTTATTTTTCTTTACTTGGTCGTTATTCATTATCTTGACTCTGCACACTAAAGTTGAACTTGCTTAGAGCATTGGGAGTAATACGTCTGACTTTCGGGTTTTCACTGATCACATGCATCCCTGTTGGCAACGAATCGGTATCTAACTTAACCAGAAACTGTTTGCCTTTTTTATTCAGAACCCACTGATCTGGAACGTGATAGCGGCCATATTGATCGGTTTCAATAACCACGCCTTCCACGGTCATCAATCGAACACCAGGAATACCTTCTTCATACAACCCAGTATTTTCAATCACGATTTCTCTTAAGTAATGATCACCATATTTATACAGGTTTCTGCTGACATGGATATTTTCTGCGCTTAGCTCTTTCGCCTTATTGCCGGTATGATTTAGCGTAAATGAACCATCTTTATTCGCAGTAATTACGCTGCCATCTTCGGTCGTTACCGTGAACGCGATAGGATCAGCCGACATTGTTATGAATTGAATAATCGCTTTGTTACTACCTGATAACGTACGGTTATGCGAGAGACCAGATAAGCGTTCAATCGTCACACTCCGATTTACAGGTGTCACTGACTGTTCATCACCACCTTCGAGCGTTATCGTGGTCGATTCGGGCACGACCAAATCAGGGGCAATATCAACGGTCAACTGAACATTGAATGCAGTTGCATCAGCCTGATAGCCGTCGCCGTTATAATCCTCAAAAACTTTACCTATGATGGACGCAGTATCAAATAGCCTGTCTGGCGTCACCGCAACGGTTGCACTGCTTAAATTCGATTTAAGTTGTAATGCACCGCTTGTCATCCCTTCCGCAGGCGTCATTGCATATGCTGTATTGATATAATTGCCAAATGTCGTACCAACAGTAACCCGCATCAGGTAACGGATGCGGATTTTCTCCTGTACTGTTGTGCCAGTACTGCCATACGCCAACATATCACCAAGATTAAATGACATAACTGTCGTAATTGTTGGGTCATCGTTATTTAATACATCATCGGCGGTATCAAATTTACCGTCAGGGCCGCTATTAGTAATTTCAGTTGAACCATCAATATATTGGAAACCAGGTGGATACCTGTCCATCAAATGAACATTTTTAAATTCTGCTTGGTTGTTGTTTTCTACAATCACTTCATATTCAACCACATCACCAACTTGAGCCGTAGTTTGTAGCGCTTGTTTGGCAACAACTAATTCGCCTTCATTATCGGCAAATTTTTTAACATGGACTGTCACACTATCCTGCTCTGGTTCTGAGAATAATGGAGTGGCAATAAAGGTATTGGTGATATCGTCATCAATACCTTTACCAATCAGACCGACGATTTTGACGACAATGAGATTGCCTTCATAAGCTTTAATCGTATGCGTATAATTCAGATCAACTGACTCTTGAGTCTCTAACACTGTCGCTGTTTTGCTTATAGGATCAACTTCAGAAATGGTTGTCGTCCACTCCGTAAACAGAGGATTACCGTTCGCTGCCTGTAACTTAGATATTTCGTCGGCTAAATGAACATCCACAGCATCCGATGAACCACGGTTAGTGATCGCTAAGGTATAGACAATTTGTTCATCATCGTTAGTGTATTCAGACTTATCTGCGGTTTTTTTTACCACCAGAACAATTCCGCCTGGCTTTAAAGTCGCAGTGGAGTCGCTCACGGAAGATCCGTCATCCATCCTGGCTGTATTACTAATCTCACCTAACGCCATCGGGTTAACAATGCCTTTTACCACAAAATCAACCGTAGCATTGGGCGCAAGATTCACTACCACATCTAAATCATCATCAGTTGTTTGTGATTCAATCGTCGTTGTTGCATATTTATCATTCATTATCTGGTGACTAATATCCCATGAGATAAAAGCTGGCACAGTATGACCAAGGACATTGACCACGCTTAACTGACTAATGGCGTCCTGAATTTTTATATTCTGTGCAAAACTCTGGGCATTATTGACCAAAGTTATGTGAAACTCAGACTCTTCGTCAGCCTGATATTCGCCTTCTTGACTTCCGTCAGCCAACGTTTTTATAAAGCTAATATTTTGCTCATAGGGTTTAAGCTGAGCAGTTGCCGTTTCGGTTTCACCATTAAACGTCATTCCCGCTGTATTGGTGATCACCCCAACAGCTTTAGTATTGACCGTGCCATGCACCGTGAATGTCACGCGATCAAGGGGGGCCAAATCAATATTGAACTGAATATCTTCATTGAAGGTCGCTTCTGAGCTAATAATGGTGTTAGTATCATTGGCTTCAACGTCCAACACCCAGTAGCTAAATGCTTGTTCCATTTGCCCTTCGAGTGTTTCAACCGTCAAGCCAGAGATGAGATCTTCAATTTGAATATCATCGGCGTAACCATTTGTCTGGTTTTCAACTGTAATGACAAATTCAGAAACTTCTCCAGGCACATAATTTTCTTTAGGCGCAACTTTCATCAGTTTAACTTCTGGAATCACAGGGTCACTAAACGCCACAGCGACCTGCTCTGAGCCATCCAATTCGACTTTAACACTATTGGTTACGCGGCTGTGAATGGCCGGATTTAACGTTGCTTTTGCCGTAATGGTTAATGTGTCTTTTGGCGCAATTTCTATCGTGCCATTGATATCACCGGAATTAATCACCGGAATACTCGTTGCGCCTGTTAATGAAGTAGCGCTGATCTTTATCGAGTCTGCATTGAATGCCGATTGGCTATGCCCATCAATTGTGGTGCCTTCAATCGTTGACAGCATATCGGTAATTTGAACGTTTTTGGCCCAAGCCCCAGTTGTGTTAGCCACAATAATGGTATAAGTGAGGGTATCCCCCGCCTCATACTTTTCCTTATCAACGTCTTTAGTTACCGTTAATGCCGCTTTTTCTGGAATATAGGTCGCCTGGGCTGTGTTGATATTGCCGTCTTTATCGGTGATCACAACAGTGTTGGTGATATCGCCCATAGCTTTATCATCCACTACGCCTTCAAGATGTAACAGAATGGATTGCGAGGGCGCGATATTATAATTGACCTGATAACCATCGGGCCCTAGAACTTCACTCCCTGACAATGGTTGAGTCAGGGATGGCTCCGTTCCAGAAACAGTAAGATCAGTAACAATCCACTCGCGAATTGGCTGGCCTTCACGCGTTTGCCCGGCGAAATCTGTGGTTATATCCGAAGTTAAATCAGCGATATTCAGGTTCTTCAAATAGCCAATGCCACTATTTTTCACTTCAATATCAAAACCAATCTTTTCACCGGGAACATAGGTTGCTTCAGGCGTTTTAGAAGCCGTCTTGCTCACTTCAACCACACCTTGTGCAGGCGTTATATAACCAACATCAACCTGATAATTCACGTCATTAATTGTTGCAATGTTAGTAAACTGCCCAATCGCATCCGATCGGATCTTACCTGCAATTTTTATCCTGACATGCGTTTTCGTTCCATCACCATGTTTGGCAGCCAACTTGATATTGCTATCAATATCACCTGAGGTAGGTAGCATTGAAATATCGGTGTAACTAGAATCACCGTCGGTGACAACTTGTGACGAAATACTCCAAGATTCCAGAGCCGGCTTATGCTTTCCATCTGCCGTTTCCACCATAAATGTGGAAATAGGATCTACGACTGCCACCTCAGCGTTGGTGTCAGAATCATTCAAGACATCGATCGTATAAGTGATTGCCTGACCGGGGCTATATATACTCGTATCGGACAGCTTTCGAGCCAAAATAGTCGCGCTACCGGCACTCAAAATGATCTTATTCGAATCAACACCGTCCACTGAAGCAGTATTAGTAATAGTACCTGTCGCATTATTGGCAACTGTTGCCGTTATTTCAAACGTCACGGTATCTGATGGCATCAGATCAAATGACGCATCAAGATTCGAAGACCCGTCATATGATCCAACAATAGAAAAACGGGAGCTGTCTGGTTGCTCAATAATATGAACATTAGAGGAAGAAAAAGCACGGATTCCATCAGAAGTATCAATCGATGTAATTAAGTCTTTGATAGCAACATCATTAGCCGTACCTTCCCCTTTGTTAGTCACAGTAATTTGATAGACAACTTGCCCGGTCGGATTGTATTCACAATTATCACCGCTATTTGAAGGGAAAAGGCATGTGCCAATATCCGCCGTCGTATGCGTTACTGTTTTCTCAAATTCTAATCGCGCTTCTGCAGGTGGGATTGCATCGGTCGTCACCGTGGTATCGCCCCCAGTGGCACTATTTGCATCAACAGTTCCGACAGCATCTTCACGAATCGTCCCATTGATAGTAAACGTAATGGTTTCTAATGGAGCGAGATCTAACCCATCATTCGCTGCGATATCGAGGTCACCACCAGCTTCATAACTTAGTGTCTTAGTATCAATATCACTATCCAGTCCCGTTGATACGATGTGACTGATGTTCGTATTTACTAGCGCAGGTTCTGTTTTTCCACCAATCACTTCCACTTTGATCTCGGAAATTAAATCCTGAATAACCGTGTTATCACGCCACACAGGCTGGGTATTTTCCACGACAAACTTATATTCAATGCTATCGCCAGGCTTATAGTGGTCACCACTGTTGTATGACTCGCCAGCCAACTTAACGATCGCTTTGCTGACATTTAGCCCATGTGTTTGTGGTGCAATGGTTGACTTACCAAAGCGACTACCACCATAAGTCGGTTCAATTTCAATAATATCGATCGCATCATCACGAATTTCTGACTCCATGACGAATTCGATATAGCCTCCAGGTGCAATTGATACAAATGGAATATCAACATCGGAATTCGCACCACGACTTTTAGCAAAACCGCCGATAGAGGTCATCGATTCATGAGAGGTTGATGCGGTTACCGTCCAACCTTTCGGCTGATAAGCAAGAGCTTTATCGCTATCGCCAGCGATATCATCCGTTTGGGCTAAGCGCACTTGTAGCTCAGAGAATTTCTCCACCAACGCTTTACCATACTCGAGACCATTTCCGTTATTATCGATACGTAAGTGGTACACCACCTTTTGCCCTTCAACCTGATGATTGTAGGTTGTCTTAACCACAAACATAGAATCGTCGGTATACGCTTTATGATTTTTGGTTAAACTCGCCGGCAACATACTTGAACGGTCAGAAGAAGCTTGATAGCGGCCATTCACTAGCACACTGTTTTTAAACTCGCCTACTGCATTTTCAACGATGTGCGCTTTTATTGTGTATTTGATATAAGAGCCACCAGCATCAGAAACGGCACTGTTTGCTGCTAAATCAAATCTTGTATCAATATTGCTATTGTCAGCTATCACTCCCGAATGAGTAATACCGCTGTTATCAATATCTGCTGTTACCGTCCAACGATCAAAAGCAGGGCAATTATATGTCGTACCTGTGGCAACATCGTAACAAGTTGTTGTAATACCCTTAATATCATCCACAATCGGAATATCGTTAAGGTGGACGTCATTTTCGTTGCCAATAACGATGTCATATTCAATGTAACCATCCGGTTTATAGCCATCTAGGCCTAAGACAGTATTACCATCTGTGTCGTAGTATTTCGTGATCGATTTGCTGTAGTTAAATTTTGGTGCATCAGGTGTCACCGACGCACTGGTACGGTCACCATTGACTAATAAAGTATTGACAATTTCACCTACTGCATTCGAATTCACAATTGCAGTAACAACGTAGTCAATCGTCGCCCCCATGGGAATCGAAGCTGAGGTATTAATATCTTTACCGTCTTCTATGCTACCAAATTGTGCGTCAGCCTCAGACAAACCACCCATAACATGTGGAACAATTTTCCAACCATCTTCAAACGCTGGGCCAACAGAACCATCCGCCAGCTCCACACTGACACTTGAAATCAAATCAATAATAGGAATATCGTAAGCATTACCTAAGCCGTCATTTGTCACATTCAAATGATAAGTAATAGGCTGACCCGGTCGATATGTCGCTTCATCAGTCGTTTTGTAGAAGCTCAAGTGATAGTCATTGGGCTTAACGGTAATACCACCAATGACGATATTGCCAACAGCATCATCACGTACAACTCCTTCTACCGTATATAATACGTAATCTCCTCCCGCAACATCGATAACTGTTGAGATGTTGTGATTGTCAGCGATAACAGCACCAGGTTCAGATTCGCCGGTTGTCGTACCTTTCTGTCCATTAGTGGCCTCTTTCATTACATCAACACTAAAAGTTGCTGGGGCAGAAGCAGTAGAAAATGGATTGGCAGACGAGCCATCCATGAGCAACACGTTAACACCAAGAATATCTTCATCAACGATGTGATTATTTAAATATCCAGTAGTGGAATAGACTTTGACGGTATACTTTAATCTATCACCCGGTGAGTAATACTGACTCGGCTTCCCATTAACCTCCAATCGACGCTCAACACCAGAACCATTAATTGCCACTTCATTCTCATGATGGGAGATGTGAGATTGTTGATCTACGGATTCATAATGACGGAAAACATAGGCATCATTAGCTAATAATCGTTCAAAAGCTCCCGAAGTATTAATTCCAATAAAGTTGTCTTTGACTTGTGCCTTAATTTGAATCTGTTTAACTTCCTGGGGAGCTAGTGTCAAAACCGCTGAAGAATTTGGATCGGGATAGATCAAATCGTTATTGTTATCTGCGCCAAAATCTGTTTCACCCGGCAGCTTAAAGCTCCAGTATTCAAACGGAGACTGATCGGGATAATCATTAACATTATCGGTGTTACTATCATTCACCCCAGAATCATTATTGTCGTTTGCTAATACCGATTTAATCTGTGTCATCAAGTCAACAACGGTAAGATCAGTCGCAGTAACGGTACTACTATTGTTCAGTAAAGTGATGGTATAAATAATTTCTTCGCCCGGAATAACCCGCACTTTGTCTGATGTTTTGAGAATCGATACATTAAATTCGTCATCAGAGCCGTTTTTACTAACTTGAGCTGTGGACGAGCGATCCGTATTCGTTGCAGGATCGTGAATTTGTGCTGTATTTGAAATCTCTTCTTTGGTGTAATCCGACTTCACCATGCCAGTAACGGTGTATTTCACATAGCCCATACCTCCGAATTCGCCATCGCTTTCTTTCGGATCAATATCCACTTTTGAGGCGATATTGCCTCCATCGGGCCATGTATTTTTCTCATCGGCATAACTACCGGTTGCATAATGTGAATCGGTGTCAGATTTAATTATCCAGCCCTGCTCAAACACATTAAGTGCTTTGATTTCATCGCTGACATCAACATCGTTCGCGTAACCAGCCCCTTTATTGAAGACATGAATATCAAAAGTGACAGCGTCACCAGGACTAAAGTTTTCGTTAGCCGTTGTTTTTGTCACCAACACATCGGGATCATTTGGATACACAACGGCACTGACTGAAGTAGATTCACCATTATCCGGCGTTGAAATCCAGGCTGTATTGGTAAACGTCCCCCAAACAATCTTACTGACGTCAGAGCGGTCGATCTGCGCTTCTATCGTGTAAGTAATACTCACATTAGGAGCAATTTGGGCCGTGGTATGCAAATCCGTATTATCAGCAAATGTCCCGACATCAGTCGCAGACAATAGATCATTTTGTTGTTCAGCGCTTAAACCAACAGCATCAATAACGCTTTTCTCAGCCGAAATCGTCCAACTATTAAATACCTTCATCGGTGTATTGTCAGGCTCCAGCATGTTCGCTTGAATCTCACTGATAGAGTCCTGAATCTGTACATTCGTGGCATAACCATTTGACTTATCATTCTCAACCACTAGTTGATAAGTCACTGATCGGTTTGGCTTGGAGTAGTGAATCGAAGCTCGGCCATCAACTTGCGCTGTTTTTGAAGCGGTAATACTGAATTGTCGAGGGACGGAACCCCTATCAGCTACGGCTTTACCGTCAACTGTAACAATATTACTGATACGACTATTTACCGTCGGATTCAGACGGGCTTTAACAGTATATGTGACTATGGTTTGGGGCGGGATAGTCGCTTTCACATCCAAAATGTCGGGCGATAAAAGCGTTCCGTCAATACCACTGATTGTTGGTCCCTGATCAGCCGTTACTTGCCATGAGGAATATGCGGCCACCGAATTACCATAAATATCAGTCGCCATAATTGACGCCAAATCATCAACAACCGGCACTCTGTCAGCAGTTGCATTACTGGTATTTGCTACTTTAATCGTATAGGTTAACTCCTGACCGGCAGAGTATTTGTATACATCAACATCTTTAGTCACTGACAGAGAATTCATGGGCATCTCTATGCCGGTGCCACTTTCAGTAATATCATCATTACAGCTGACGTCATCTAATATCAGACCAACCGCGGTATCACTTACTGTCGCAGTCAGTTTGTATTGAACCTGTGCACCTGGCGCGATATCAGGGGAAATGGTCAAATCCCCCGTTTTCGTCAATCCATAATCAAACTTTCCTGCATCTGTCCCCTCAGAATCGGATCCACTGACGACTTCAAGTTTCCATTGTTTAAATGCCGGGCCTTGACCTATACCTGCCGCCTGTTTAGTTTGAATGCAGGATAATTTATCGACAATCGTTAGGTTATTCGCAAAATACTTAGTGGATAAGTTTTCTACCGTAATGTCATAAACTACGTCCTGCCCCGGGCTGTACTGGGACTGAGAAGTGAGCTTTGTAATACTGATCTCAGCATCCCCTACTCGCAAAACGCGCTCACTCTCTATTGGAGTAGGAATGGTATTTGTCGCACTTGCCAGATTCCCTTCATTAGTTACTACTTTCGCGGTCAAGCTTTTTATTGCGCCTACCGTGACAGGAGAGATTTTCGCGGTAACGAGATAATCAATGCTTTCTCCGGGAAAAACAGAAACCGTATCATCCAGTGCGTTATCTGTTGTCTCTCCACTGATATTCAACTGAGAAACTGAGTTGACACCAATGTGGTCAACCTTTAGCGTCCAGGAACTGTAGGGGTTACCGGTTACATCGGAGTGATCATATATCCCTTCATTCAAGTCATTCGCCAGCGTTGCGAGCAAATCAGCAATATTATGTTGAACACGATAATTATGAACGATTCCTAGACCGGTATTTTCTACCGTCAAATGAACTTTCATTGTATCGTTAACCAGATAAACGGAATTATTCTCAAAATAGTGCTGAGTTATTTCTAATCGCCCCACCGCGGGAGGTGTGCTTAGCACATTGCTATCAACAACTTCTCCTCTTGACGATGACGATGCGGATACAACTATCTCATCGGTTAACTTTTCCGATAATATGGCTTGAATGCTGTATATAAGCTTACCGCCGACATCAATCACTGCATCACTCACCAGCAAATCGCCGGTTGGTAAGAATGAGCCAACTTCGCTGTTTGTTCCCTCTTTAGTGGCACTATTAGATACCGCCGTAAACACCGCGGTACTCACACCTTGAATATTTTGGGCTGTTAACGTACTAAAAATCTGCTCTATATTAAGGTGCTGAACCTTATAACCGCCTGTATTTTCAGCCACTAAAGTATAATTTAGCTGCCCAGAGACGGGATACTCAGCTTTATCAACAGAAAGTGTCAGTGTGTACTCATATGGTACCGGCTTTATCACAATTGAATCTGCACTAAGTGATTCTGAAGCCGTTTCAACTAAGACAGTAACAGGGGCAATATCACCACGGGTATCGTCTGATACTAAGGCACGGATTTCATAACTGAGTGTATGATTCGCACCGATTCTGGCTCCGGAAACAGACAAATTCGAATCATCGGTTGCAAATGTACCAACATCAGAATTAGAAAAGAATCCATCATAACGACCGCTAATATGAGTCGATTGATAGGAAGATAGGAAGTCAGCAGAGACGGAATTAATGTCAATAACACTATCTGTTAAGTTGGATATTGTGACCGTGTATGTCACATAGCCATTATTCTCATATACAGTTTTATCTGCATCCAACCGAACAGATAATTCAGCGGCATAAACACTAAAAGAAAATAAGAAACACAGAAATACAGTTAAATAGGTGCGCATTAAAAGACTTAAACTCGTACAGATAATAAAGCTGGGAAAAATAGCGTGCTATTATCGTGCACTGTCTGAATTAAGTCTCAGGTATAAAAACAATTACGCAAATTCTTACACTCTTGCCTGTTAATCTCCCTACAAACACGGAGCTTATCAGTTAAATGATGCTATTCAACTTGATAAGCTTGGCTACTCTTATAGATTTAGCTTAATGTCAAATTGTACCAATTCAGCTTATTATGCAACTGGGTGACATTACCAACAACAATCAGGGCGGGGCTTTGAGCCTGCTTAGCCAGAACCGATAACTCACTCAATTGCCCCTGAAACACACGCTGCTCCGGTCGAGTGCCATTTTCAATGATCGCGCAGGATATTTGTGGGTCTAAACCATGGCAAATCAGGTTTTGCATAATGCGACCGCTCTGTTTCAGCCCCATATAAAACACAAGTGTATTATTAGACTGAGCCAGCGATGACCATTCAATATCGCGACCGTCTTTCTGCACATGACCAGTAATAAACTGAACACTCTGTGCATAATCCCGGTGAGTCAGTGGAATTCCTGCATAGGCAGTTGCTCCTGCGGCAGCAGTAATCCCAGGAACAACTTCATAGCCTATACCATGATCCGCCAATTCTTCCAGTTCTTCGCCACCGCGACCAAAGATAAATGAATCGCCACCTTTTAGTCGAACAACTCGTTTGCCTTGTTGTGCTTTTTGCACCAAAAGTTGATTGATTTGCTCTTGAGGTACACAATGAAAATCGAGCTTTTTACCCACATATATCAGCTCAGCACGCTCTGGGGCTAATGCCAGAATATCTTTTGAAACCAGTCGGTCATACACCACAACTTCTGCTTGTTGGATCACGCGATAACCTTTGACAGTTAATAAATCGGGGTCCCCCGGGCCAGCTCCGACAAGAGAAACAAAGCCACTGTTTTGGCTAGCAGTATCGGTATTCATAGCAACGCCTATCAATTCAAATTTGGATATAAAAAGGAACACTCAACCAAATGATTACTTTTTATCGCCAAAACGGTTTGTATTGGCCCCACCACCATTACGCTGATGAGGCCATTACCATTATTTATTTAATGCCAGTTCCGCATTAACTTCGATTTCAGAGCTTAACGCTGGTGCTGTTTTAGCATGTGTCAGATACAGTGGGACACAAGTAAACAGCAAACCACCAACAATGTTACCAAGAATGGTTGGGATAAGGTTGAAACTTAACCAGGTTGAGACGCCGAAATCAGCCCCTAACATCATGCCCAGAGGAAAAAGGAACATATTAACCACCGCGTGCTCAAATACCAAGGCGAAGAAGATAAAGATCGGTAACCACATCGCTGCAATCTTACCAGCAACGGAACGGGCGGTCATATTGCCGATAACCCCTAAACACACCATTAGGTTACATAAAATACCGCGCACGAAACAAGTAATCCAGCCATCAGCGCCGAGGTTTTCGAAACCCACAGTACGTGCGGTTGAAACAGCAATAAACTTCTGACCGACAGCATTAGGCTCTACGCTAAAATTCATAGTTAAAGAGAGTGCGATTAAACCAGCGACGATCAATGAACCAATCAGGTTACCGAAACCAACTAAGCTCCAGCAACGAAGAACACGGCCCCAAGTAACGCCACGGCGATTATCAAATTTAGCTAAAGGCGCAATACCAAACACACCCGTAACCAAGTCATAGCCCATTAAACTAAGAATACAAAAGCCTACCGGGAAAACCAGTGCCCCAACTATACCAATACCTGTCTGTACTATCGCAGTAATCGCTACAACAACAGCCAGCGACAGTATGATACCAGCCATAATACCGCGTAATATTAAATCTCTGGTGCTTGTTTTAACTTTTGCCTCACCAACATCAATCATGGTTTGGACAAACTCTACAGGTTTAAATGCAGACATGTGGATCTCCTAAAAGTATAAAAAATAAAAATATAGAAACGAAAAATTCAATAGAGAAAGGCTCTAATCCGCTCAAAACCTAAAACCTTTACCTATTGAATTTCCCTCTCCGCAGAGAGGGAAATGCCTGATTAAGCCGCGACTTCAACATCACCATTAGCAGTGACTCGAGCTTGATAAGCTTTAACGCTAAAACTCTCATCTTCCATACAAACGCCTGTCACCAGATTAAAGCGCTGTTTCTTAAGCGGACTTGCAACCCATAGCTCATCCTTGTGCTGACAGATTAAGCCGCGTGAAAGCACGTTTGACTGGTAAAACGGATCGGTATTACTGATAGCAAACACTTGTTCCTCTGCGGTTGGTCGGAACAAAGCAACTTGCTCACCATTAACCAAGGCACAAACGCCAGTGCCTGGAATGATATCGCTGATTTGGCAAATTTTTTCGAATGACATATCGAACCTCTCCTTATGCTTCTGTTGCTGCTACGTGCAAAATGTCGCCTTTCACTTGCGGATGTTTTTCTGTGAAAGTGGCAGGACGGTGTTGATCGCGCTCAGGTACAAACACGACATTTTCATCACGCATATCGGAGTTAATAAAGTGAGCAAAACGAGACAATTGTGATTCATCGTTGATTGTTGCTGTCCACTCACACTCGTACTCATCCACTAACTTCGCTACGTCAGCTTCAAGTTGAGCATTAATGCCTAGCTTATCTTCGACGATAACTTCACGCAGGTAATCAATACCGCCTTCGAGGTTTTCAAACCAGACAGACGTGCGTTGCAGTGGTGCTGCAGTGCGAATATAAAACATCATGAAACGGTCGATATATTTAATCAGCGTTTCTTTGTCCAAATCACTTGCCAGTAAATCAGCATGGCGAGGTTTCATACCACCGTTACCACACACATACATGTTCCAACCAGCGTCAGTAGCAATAATACCGAGATCTTTACCCTGAGCTTCAGCACATTCACGTGTGCAGCCAGACACGCCAAACTTCATTTTATGAGGAGTGCGAATGCCTTTGTAACGGTTTTCAATCAATGAGCCTAAACCAACTGAATCTTGAACACCGTAACGACACCAGGTTGACCCTACACACGTCTTCGCCATGCGCAATGCTTTAGCGTACGCTTGGCCAGTTTCAAATCCGGCATCAATAAGTTTGCGCCAGATCTGTGGCAAATCATCTTTTTGTGCACCGAACAGACCTATGCGCTGAGCCCCTGTCACTTTAGTATATAGGTTGTACTCAGCCGCAACAGCAGCCAATACACTAAGCGCCTGCGGTGTTACTTCACCACCAGCCATCCTTGGGATCACGGAATAAGTTCCGTCTTTTTGAATATTACCCAGGAAGTTGTCATTGGTATCGTGCAGCTTAACCAGCTGTGGAGTCAGTATATGTTCACCCCAGCATGAAGCCAGGATAGAACCGACCAAAGGTTTACACACTTCACAGCCATAACCTTTACCGTACTTTTCAAGCAACTCATCGAAGGTTTTAATTTCTTCAATTCGGATCAGGTGGAAAAGTTCCTGGCGCGAATAAGCAAAGTGTTCACACACGTCGCTTTTCACTTCGATCCCCGACTTCGCCAGTTCTGCATTCAACACAGAAGTCACCAGAGGGATACAACCGCCGCAACCGGTACCTGCACCAGTCACAGCTTTGATGTCAGCTAAGGTATGGTGACCTTCAGACACCGCTTGGGCAATTTTTCCTTTGGTCACATCGAAACATGAACAAATCACGGCACTTTCTGGTAACGAATCTGCGCCTAACGTCGGTTTCTCACCGCCTGCGTGTGCAGGAAGAATTAGCGCATCCGGATGTTCAGGTAAATCGATCTCATTCAGCATTAACTGAAGCAGATCCCCATAATCCGACGTATCTCCCACGAGTACAGCACCCAGGAGTTTCTTGTTGTCCTGTGACACAATCAGACGTTTGTAAACTTCCTGCTCTTCGTTCTGGTATACGTAGCTCTTGCAACCCTCGGTACGACCATTTGCGTCACCAATTGAGCCTACTTTTACCCCCAGTAATTTGAGTTTTGCAGACATATCTGCACCTTCAAACTTACTTTCTGTATTGCCAAGCAGATGATCAACCGCCACTGTCGCCATCTTGTAACCCGGAGCAACCAAACCGAAAAACATCTCATTCCAGGAAGCACATTCACCAATCGCGTAAATATTTTCATCTGATGTCTGACAGTAGTCATTAATAGCAACACCACCGCGCGGTGCTATTTCTAGTTCCATTTGACGAGCGAGTTTATCTTGCGGTCGAATACCCGCTGAAAAAACGATAAAATCAGTTTCTAACTCGCTGCCATCGGCAAAACGCATAACATTGCGCGCGTTGGTACCTTCTGGCGCAATCTCCAGGGTGTTCTTACTGGTGTGGACATTAACGCCCATACGCTCAATTTTCTGACGCAACTGATTGCCACCAGCGAGATCAAGTTGTTCAGCCATCAGCTTCGGCGCAAATTCAACCACGTGAGTCTGCACGCCTAATGCCTTTAAGGCACCTGCCGCTTCAAGGCCTAATAATCCGCCACCAACAACCACACCCGATTTGCTGTTCTTAGCGCAAGCTTCAATCGCTTTAAGATCTTCGATGGTTCGGTAAACAAAACAGTCTTTACTTTCATGCCCCTTAATAGGCGGAACGAACGGAAATGAGCCAGTCGCTAAAATCAGTTTGTCGTATTGAATCTCTCGGCCGGTACTTGAATAAACAATGCGGTTTTCACGGTTAATATTGATGGCTCGTTCACCCAACAACATATTAATACCATGCTTTTCATAGAAACCTTCTTTAACCAAAGAAAGTTCATCAGCGGTGTGATGAGAAAAGTAAGAGGAAAGATGCACACGGTCGTATGCGACGCGAGGTTCTTCACAGAAAACCGTAATGTCCATTTGTGAGACATCGGTTTTCTCGACTAAATCTTCGATGTAACGGTGACCTACCATCCCGTTACCGATGACGACTAGCTTCAACTTGCTCATTATAATTCCTAAGGGTTAGGTTCTTAACTAAGCAAAGTTTTATTTTTCTGCTCGAAATATTACATGATGTAGGTCAATTCAGACTTTAAACTACCCTAAAGTGGTAGGCACTTTAAGATAATTTGGTCATTAATGATGCTTTAGCGAGGTGTACTCGATAATGAACCAGTCAGTTACGGTTGTCAGCAATTTGGCTTAATGCAGATAGCAGAGCATTACTCATACCTAATACCGACTTTATAACATTCCCTATTCTTATACGCCTCTAAGGCAGGTAAATAGTCTTCAAAGGAGAATTCATTAGTAATAAGCTCATCTAGCGATAGGCGCTTTATCATATCTGCAGCGATGCTCATACTATCGAGACCACATAAACTACTCCAGCTTATAGTAATATTCGAATAGTACAAACCAACCAGTGGGACAGACATAACCGATTGATTACTATAGTAAGTAAATATTTTTAATATTCCTCCTTTAGATAAGTGAGATAAAGACATATTAAGCATTTCAACATCGGATGAGGTCTCAATAATACAGTCATACCCTTCGTGATCGCAGCAGGCAGAAAAACCGTACTGAAAGTCATCAGAGTAAGGGTCAATAACCGAGTCAGCACCAAAAGCCATCGCTTTATTACGACGTTCCGCCATTGGTTCTACAACCGTAATATTCTTCACTCCACGCAGTTTAAGAAACTTAATAAAGCATGCTGCAATAAAACCACCGCCGATAATAGCGATTCGTGAACTAAAGTTCATATCCAATGAATTCAGCGCTTCAATGACACAACCTACCGGTTCCATCATGACTGCTTGTTTATAACTCAGACCAAAAGGTACTTTTAACAACTGAGTGACATTACTGACTAAATATTCGCAACTGACCCCCTGATGAAAATGTGCCCCTTCGCAAAAATGAGGTCTTTGGGATAAGCAATAGTGGCATTTTCCGCAAAATGCCCAAGGCAACACAACAACCGCATCACCTTTGACAAAGCCTTTGAACTTTGCGTAATCACCAAGGTTTTCAATAATACCAACCGCTTCATGACCAACAATTCCGGGTTGTAGCAACACGTCAGCTTTGTCCTCAACCCGCATATCATCACGACATAAGCTGGTATATACAATTCGAACCAGAACATCATCTTGCGCTTTTAATTCCGGCATCGGTAAATCGACACGTTCCAGTCTATCGAACTTATTTCTAACTATTGCTTTCATACCGTAGCCTCAAATTAATACGATAACTTTTAGGCGACACACCAAAGTGTTGTTTGAACTTTCTGGAGAAGTACAATGAATCGTTAATACCCACTTTTTTTGAAACCAAGTTAATACAATCATCACTACATATTAATAATTGACTGGCTATAAACATTCGCAGAGTATTTAATTTTTCCAGATAAGTATTGTTTGTGTCTAATTTTATAACCCGACTCAAATAACTCTTAGAAACATTCAGCTCTGCGGCGGCATCTTCTAAAGATGAATTGTTTTTATACTCATTCAACATATAACAAAGGCATTTTCTCGTCAGCGATGAATAGCCATTATTAAAAACACAATCCGACACATTAGAAAACCAATGCTTTATATTATCAAACGAATCAAAATATTCACCACTTCTACTAAAACTCTCTATATTAAAGAAACCTTTAACATAATCATCAAACTCCAGTGGGATGTAGTTATCATTTAGCTTGCTATTCCTAATTACTTCATCAATTTCAGACAATCTTTTATTTAAAATCAAATCAAATACTTTTATACAGAGGTGGACAATATCCAAAGAATGCTGATTAACAAAGGTATCCATCCCTTGTTCCACCTCGATATCGCTGGTGAATAACGTGCTTTTATCTGTTATTATAGTGCCAATTTCTAACATATGACGAGCAGGTAGATTAATTACGTTTTTATAACAATCATTATTAAGA
>Ga0075011_10000309_pt1 | contig 26034 bp, 24 predicted proteins | sample TARM_MetaG_T_14_FD_72354 | JGI IMG/M metagenome (GOLD analysis project Ga0075011, IMG submission 72354) | Freshwater microbial communities from Pennsylvania, USA, analyzing microbe dynamics in response to fracking - TARM_MetaG_T_14 | ecosystem: Environmental > Aquatic > Freshwater > River... | reverse complement strand
TTACAAAGATATAAAAAATGTTGCGATTATACATTTTGATAGTCAAAATATTTACTAAATAGACGATTTTGAAACATTTTTTAACAAAAAATGCCAAAAAAGGTTCACAAAGTTTAAAATTTATGATATACTTATACAGGAGTGTGAAAAAAATATAAATACAAGTTTGTATTAAAATTTTATGAAAAGGGGGACGAAAATGTCTTGCGATAACAGTTTAAAAAAAGAGTGTTTTAGAGAATTAGAAGAGTTTGTTGCTAACTTATCAGAAAAAAAAGGAGCATTAATCTCTGTTTTACACAAAGCACAAGAAATATTTGGTTACCTACCAAAAGAAGTTCAAGTTTTTGTTGCTGAACAATTAGATATTTCTGTAGCAAAGGTGTATGGAGTTGTTAGTTTTTATTCTTATTTTACTATGACACCAAAAGGAAAATATCCAATTGCTGTATGTATGGGAACAGCTTGCTATGTAAGAGGAGCAGGTAAAGTTTTAGAAGAGTTTGAAAGAGAGCTTGGAATAAAAGCTGGAGAAACAACTTTAGATGGAATGTTCTCTATAGATGCACTTAGATGTGTTGGAGCTTGTGGATTGGCACCTGTAGTTTTAGTTGGTGAAGATGTATACGGAAAAGACGAAGCTAAACAAGTTAAAAAACTTATTAAAAAATATTCTGATTTAGGATAATGGAGGTCAAAATGTCTAAAAAAATTACTTCTGTTGAAGAATTGCTAAAACTTGGAAAAGAATGTGAAAAATTAATTGAAATTAGAAAAAAATGAGAAGAGAGTGAATTAGTAGGTAAAATACAACTTAAAGTATGTGTTGGAAGCAGTACTGATTTAGGTAAAAAACTTGCTGATGAACTGGCGATTGCGATTGTTGATTTGATAAAAGAAAAAAAATACGAAGATATTGTTGTATACCAAAGTGAATTTTTTGCTTATAGTGGTGATTTGCCTAGTTTAGAAATAATTATACCAGAAAAAGGACAAGTTGTTTTTGGTAATTTAGACATAAAAAGTGGACTAGAACTAGTAGAAAAATATATCACTAATACAGAAGAAATAATAGAATTTTTGGTGGATAATGACGGTAATAAAAAATGTAACCATTAATCGAGGAGGTAAAAAAATGTCATATAAAAAGCATGTCCTAATATGTGGCGGGACAGGTTGTTTATCTTCTAAAAGTGCTCAAATAGCTGATAATATAGAAGCAATTTTAAAAGAAAAAGGTATGGAAAATGACGTACAAGTAATTAAAACAGGTTGTTTTGGTTTCTGTGAAAAAGGTCCTATTGTAAAAATAATGCCTGATAATACTTTCTATGTAGAAGTTAAGCCAGAAGATGCTGGTAGATTGGTAGAAGAGCATCTTATTGAAGGTAAAAAAATAGAAACATTACTATATAAAGATCCTATGACTAAGGAAAGAATCTCTGAAGGTGAAAATATGGGATTCTATAAAAAACAAATGAGAATTTCACTTAGAAACTGTGGACTTATAGATCCAGAAAATATTAGAGAATACTTTGGTAACAGAGGATACCAAGCCTTAGGAAAAGTATTGACAGAAATGTCTCAACAAGATGTAATTGATGAAATGAAATTATCTGGTTTAAGAGGAAGAGGTGGAGGAGGATTCCCTACTGGTCTTAAATGGCAGTTTGCTCTTAATAATAAAGCAGATCAAAAATATGTAGTATGTAATGCAGACGAAGGAGATCCAGGTGCATTCATGGATAGATCTATACTTGAAGGAGACCCTCATTCAGTAATAGAAGCTATGGCTATATGTGGATATGCTATTGGAGCAAATAAAGGTCTTGTTTATATAAGAGCAGAATACCCATTAGCAATTAATAGACTTAAAAAAGCAATGGATGATGCAAAAGAATATGGTATGCTAGGAAATAATATTCTTGGTACAGACTTTAGCTTTGATATAGAAATAAAATACGGTGCAGGAGCATTTGTATGTGGAGAAGAAACAGCACTTATCCATTCAATGGAAGGTGAAAGAGGAGAACCTACTTCAAAACCACCTTATCCAGCAGAAAGTGGGTACTGGGAAAAACCAACTAACGTTAATAACGTTGAAACATTTACAAATATTCCAGAAATCATATTAAATGGTGGAGCATGGTTTAAAGCAATAGGTACAGAAAAATCTTCTGGGACTAAGGTTTTTGCTCTTGCAGGGAATATAAATAACGTAGGTCTAGTAGAAGTACCTATGGGAACTACTTTACGTGAAGTTATTTATGATATAGGTGGTGGAATTCAAAATGGTAAGAAGTTTAAAGCTGTTCAAACAGGTGGACCTTCAGGTGGTTGTTTAACAGAAAAAGACTTAGATACTAAAATAGATTTTGATTCATTAACAGCTAAGGGGTCTATGATGGGTTCTGGTGGAATGATAGTAATGGATGAAGATAGCTGTATGGTTGCAGTTTCTAAATTCTATCTTGAATTTACAGTTGAAGAATCTTGTGGAAAATGCACTCCTTGTAGAATAGGAAATACAAGATTATATGAATTGTTAGATAAAATAACTAAAGGAAATGGAACAATGGAAGACTTAGAATTAATGAGAGAATTGTCTCATACAATTAAAGCTACTTCTTTATGTGGATTAGGTCAAACATCTCCAAATCCTGTATTATCTACATTAGATACTTTCTGGGATGAATATGTTGCCCATGTTACAGACAAAAAATGTCCTGCAGGTCAATGTACAGATTTACTTCAATTTACTATTAATGACAAATGTATTGGATGTACTGCTTGTGCAAGAGTTTGCCCAACAAGTTGTATAAGTGGAAAAGTAAAAGAAATGCATGTTATTGAGCAAGCTAAATGTATTAAATGTGGTGCTTGTTATACAACTTGTAAATTTAAAGCAATTGATAGAGGATAAGCTATTATCGTAAAGTCTAAAGAGAAGGAGTGAGGCAAACAAATGGATATGGTAAAAGTTACTATAGACGGTAAACAAACAGAAGTACGTAAAGGTACTACAATAGTTGCAGCAGCAAAGACTGTTGGAATTAATATCCCAACATTATGTTACCTTCATCTTGGAGGAGCAGACTACAAGAATGATTGTGCATCATGCAGAATATGTGTAGTTGAGGTAGAAGGTAGAGGAAACCTTGCACCAGCTTGTGCAACTCCTGTATTTGAAGGAATGAATATTACTACAAATTCAATGAGAGTAATGCAAAAAAGAAAAACAGTATTAGAGTTAATGTTATCAGATCACCCTAAAGATTGTTTATCTTGTTCTAAAAATGGAGAATGTGAATTACAAGATTTAGCAATGCAATTTGGTGTAAGAGAAATTAGATTCCCAGGTAAGGAATCATCGTATAGAAAAGACTACTCACAATCTATTATTAGAGATATGGATAAATGTATCATGTGTAGAAGATGTGAAACTATGTGTAATAATATACAAACTGTTGGAGCTTTATCAGGTGTAAATAGAGGTTTTGAAGCAGTTGTAGCAACAGCTTTTGAGCAAAATTTAGAAGATTCAGTTTGTACATACTGTGGACAATGTGTTGCAGTTTGTCCAGTAGGGGCTTTACATGAAATGGATCATACTTGGAGATTAGTAAAAGATTTAGCTAATCCTAAGAAAAAAGTTATTGTTCAAGTGGCACCTGCAGTTAGAGTTGCTCTTGGAGAAGAATTTGGTCTTGAACCTGGAACAGATGTTACAGGGAAAATGGTAAGTGGATTAAGAAAACTTGGTTTTGATCAAGTATTTGATACTAACTTTGGAGCTGATTTGACTATAATGGAAGAAGCTTCAGAATTAAAAGATAGAGTAGAAAAATTCCTTGCTGGAGATAAAGAAGTTAAATTACCTATATTAACATCTTGCTGTCCTGCTTGGGTAAAATTCTTTGAACATAACTATCCTGACATGTTAGATGTTCCATCATCAGCTAAATCTCCACAACAAATGTTTGGAGCAATAGCTAAAGGTGTATGGGCAAAAGAAGAAGGAATAGATAGAAATGATTTAATAGTTGTTTCTGTAATGCCTTGTTTAGCTAAAAAATATGAAGCATCAAGAGATGAATTTAAGGTAGAAGGAAATCCTGATGTAGATTATTCAATTTCTACTAGAGAATTAGCTAGATTACTAAAACAAGCTAATATTAAATTTAATGAATTAGATGAAACAACTTTTGACAATCCATTAGGAGCTTCTACTGGTGCTGCTGATATATTCGGAAGAACAGGTGGAGTTATAGAAGCTGCTACAAGAACAGCTTTTGAATGGATAACAGGTCAAACTTTAGAAAATGTTGATTTTGAATCATTAAGAGGTATGGATGCTATAAGAATAGCAGAAGTTTCAATACCTGGTTTAGATGAGAAATTAGGTTCTAAATTTAGAATTGGAATAGCTCATGGTTTAGGAGCTGCTAGAGAGCTTTTAGATAAAATAAGAGCTGGAGAAGAAACTTTACATGCTATAGAAATAATGGCTTGTAAAGGTGGATGTGTAGGTGGAGGTGGACAACCTTATCACCAAGGTAATTTCAAAATTGTTGAGAAAAGAACTGCTGGAATTCAAGCTATTGACTCAAATAAAGAACTAAGAAAATCTCATGAAAATCCTTATATTAAAGAATTATATGAGAAACACTTAGGTGAACCTATGGGACATAAAGCACATCACTTATTACATACAAAATACTTTGGAAAAAGTAAAATATAGATAGTTTATTAGAAAAAGGAAGACGAAAGTCTTCCTTTTGAATTTATTCTATCTTTATTGATGTAACTTAGTGTCATTTGTAAATTGTTATGAATTAATATTAACTAGTTGCAGAACTAAAACATAATTTGTATATAACCATAAATAAAAAAGTAATTTTAGATTTTATTCGCAAAATTCGATTAATTCGCTGAAAAAGGTTTTAAAAGGCTTTTCACCGAATTTAAGAACTTTAGTTCTTTAGTTGAATTTATGCAGTAACTTTACTAACTAACATAAATTATTAAGAATATTAAAGATTATATTTGAAGAATTTATGAAATTTTTAATAAAAATTAAAAAAGCACCCTAAATTTAGGATGCCTTAGTAATTTAATTGTTAATTTGATTCTGTTTCTACTGCTACATCTTTACCAAATATTTTTAATAATGCAAATACAGAAATAATACCAATTGGTAAAATTATATATACTGGTAAGCCCAATCCTGCTGGTAAATATCCAAATAGTATAGATAAAATAGCAATAGCAATAGCGTAAATTAACTGTGTCTTAACGTGGTCTACGTGATCACAACCTGCTCCCATAGATGATAAAATGGTAGTATCTGATATAGGTGAGCAATGGTCTCCAAATATAGCACCTGTAAGAACAGCTCCAACAGAAACAACGATATAAGAGTGTAAGTCGTTTCCTATAAGACCAGCATTACTACCTATTGCATTAGCTAAAGGAATAGCCAGTGGCATAAGAATTCCCATTGTTCCATAAGAAGTCCCTGTTGAAAAAGCTATAATAGAAGCTAATGTAAATATAATAGATGGTAGTAAAAACTTAGGAACTGTGTCAGATAACATAGAAACTAAGTAGGTAGAAGTTCCTAAATCTTTTATTACAGAACTTAAAGACCAAGCTAATAAAAGAATAACTCCTGTTATTACTAAAGATTTCATTCCGTGAACCCAAGTATCAATAGCTTCGCTTAATTTAAATATTTTTTGTTGTACCCCCATTGCAATAGCAACGATAGAAGCAAGTAATGCAGCTTCAAAAAGAACGATAGAAGCATCAGAAGCTCCAAATGTTTCTCTTATAGCATAAAATGATAAAGGAGCTCTGTGAATACGCTCTAAAACTTCAGCATCTAATCCAGATAAACCATTATAATAAAAACCTATAAAAGATGACACCATAAGTACACCTATTGGAATTATAGCATTCCAAATGTTAAATTTGATACCTTCTTTTGGTTCCATAGCTGTAGATTCAGCACTTTCTTCAGGCTTATTATTATGAGCCATAACTTCACCTGTTGTACGTGCTCTATTTTCAGCTTTTAGCATAGGACCAAATTCTTTTAACATAATAGCACTGGCAACAACGAATACCAACATTAAGATATTATAAAAACGATAAGGTATAGTTTCTATAAAAATTCCATAGGCATTAATATTAGTTATACCGATTATTTCATAAGCATCTTTAATTAATGAAATTTCATAACCTATCCAAGTAGAGATTAGAGCTATACCAGCAATAGGTGCAGCAGTAGCATCAATAATGAAAGCTAACTTTTCCCTAGAAATTTTCATTTTATCACTAATTGGTCTCATAATAGGACCTACAATTAATGCATTTGCGTAATCATCAAAGAAAATTAAAAGTCCCATAAACCATGTAACTATTTGAGTACTTCTAGGAGTTTTAGCTCTTTTTGCCAAAGCTTCAGCAATTGCTCTAGCTCCACCCATTTTAGAAACAAGAGCAACAAGTCCTCCAATGGTTAAAACTTGTAAAATTATTCCAGCATTCCAAGAATCTGACATACTTTCTATAATTTTTCTAATTATATCAGTAAAGCTACCGCTTATCCCTTTGAAAAATCCATTTTGAATATTAAGTAAAAAAGTACCAGAAAATATTCCTAAAAATAAAGATAAGACAACATTTTTAGTAATAAATGCTAAAACAATAGCAAGTAAAGGTGGTAATATTGATAGAATACCAAAATTAATATCGGCTCCATCTCCTGCAAAGGCTAGTGTGGATATTGTTAAAAATAAAAATAATGCTCTGTTTGATGTTTTCATAGTTCCTCCTTAAAAAATTTTAAAAACAAAAAAAATTGCTAGAACTATCTAGCAATTAAATATCAAAAAAATATTTAAATTTTGCTGATAGCTCATCACTTTTTAAAAGTGACAGTGTTAAAGATATTTTCCTTAACCCCAGGTAAGATTTTTTAGGTTAAAATCTTCCTTCGGCAAATACTCCTTTTACTTTTTTATCATAGGAAACCTAATCCTAAAAAAAGCTACTAATAGCAAATGCAACCTCTATCTATTTTTTTATTACTTTATTGTAATATAAAAAAACAAGTTTGTAAAGTAAAATATTAAATAATATAAAAGATTATAAAAAAAAGATTTAGCCATCTGAATAAAAAGTGGCTAAAAAAAATAATTTTTTCTTGACAATAAATAAAAAAAAGGTTATATTATTCATAGATTAGCACTCCGAGTTGACGAGTGCTAACAAGAGGGTGGTGTGATGAGTCTAAGTGAAAGAGAAAAAATAATTTTAGGTGCAATTATAGACAATTATTTGAATTCTGGAGAAACTATAGGGTCTCGGACTTTAGTAAAAAAATATGCTTTAGATGTATCTTCAGCAACAGTTAGAAATGCAATGTCTGATTTGGAAGATATGGGTTATATTACTAAAACACATTCTTCTTCAGGGAGAGTTCCTACAGATATAGGCTATAGATTTTATTTGGATGAACTTTTGAGTATTAGAGAAATCAGTAAAAAAGAAAAAGAAAAAATAGAATTAGCCTATGAAAGAAGAATGACAGAATTAGATGGAATTTTAGAGTACACATCTAGACTTTTATCAAAATTAACATCTTACGCAGGAATAGCACTGGAATTAAATAAAAATGAAGAAAAAGTAAAAAAAATACAATTAGTTCATATTAATAATTATAGTATGATGTGTGTGGTAGTTTTGGAAAATTCCAATGTAAAAACTAGAAAAATACATCTAGAAATTCCCTTTACAGAAGAAGATGTTTTTAAATTGCAAGTTGAAATAAATAAACTATTGGTAGATTCAAAAAATAAGTTTTCTTATTTGGAAATAGAATTGACTTTAAGAAAAATATTAGAAAGTAAGCTAAATAAAGTTTTAGATGATGAAAATGAAAAATATGAAGAAGAAGGCTTCTTTATAAAGGGAACAGAGAACATACTGGCTACACTAGAAAATAGACCAGGTGAATTAGTAAATGCCATAAAGGTCTTAGATAAGCACAAAGATTTGAAAGTAATATTTGAGAAATTTGTTTTAGATGGAGCTTATGAGGAAGGTAAAGTTAATATAATATTTGGTGATGAATTAAATGCACCTGCCTTAGAAGATTTTAGTTTTGTTTTTTCTCTCTATAATATGGGTGGTTCTGTAGGAGTCTTGGGAGTTCTTGGACCTAAAAGGATGGAGTATTCTAAAACAGTAAGCCTTATAAAACATGTTACAGGTGAAGTAAATAAACTTATGAATAATTTCGATAAAATAAAAGGAGAAAATTAGCATGGAAGATATTAAAAAAAACATGGAAGATGATGTGCTAGAAGCTGAAAAGTTAGAGCCTCAAGATTTAGATTCTGAAAAAATAGAAGAACTAGAAGCAGAAGATAAAGAAGTTGTAGAAAGAACTGAATTAGAAATATTACAAGAAGAAAATGGGAAATTATTAATTGAATTAAATGATTGGAAGGGTGCATACCAAAGAAAAAATGCAGAGTTCCAAAATTTTACTAAAAGAAAAGATAAAGAACTAGAAGAGCTTAGAAAATTTGCTTCAGAAAAAGTTATTGTTAAAGTTTTAGAAGCCATTGATAATTTAGAAAGAGGAGTATCAGCATCTAGTGAAACTAAGGATTTTGATTCATTAGTAAAGGGTGTAGAAATGACTTTAAGCCAAATGCATAATATCATAGGAACAGAAGGTGTAGAGCCAATAGAAGCCCTAGGTAAAGAATTTGATCCATATTTACATCAAGCAATCATGACGGAAAATGTAGAAGGTGTAGAAGATAATTACATTGTTTTAGAAGTTCAAAAAGGGTATAAAATGAATGGTAAGGTTATTAGACCATCAATGGTAAAAGTTTGTAAAAAATAGGAGGATATTATGTCTCAAAAAATAACTGTTATAGCAAAAGTTTATCCAAAAGAAGAATTTTTTAAAGAAATAAAAGATATTATAGCAAATAATGTAGTTAAAGCGAAAAAAGAAATAGGTAATTTGGAATATGGTCTTTTTGTAGCTAAAAGTCAAGAACACGAACTTTTAGTAGTTGAAAAATGGGAAACAGAAGCTGATTATATGAGGCATAAAAAATCAGAATATTTACTTGCATTTAATGAATTTACACAAGATAAATTAAAAAAAGAAACACAGGTTGAAATATATAATTGTATTAAAGCATAAAATATTAAATTTAAATATATTAGGAGGATTAAAATGGGAAAAATAATCGGAATAGATTTAGGAACAACTAATTCATGTGTATCAGTAATGGAAGGTGGACAAGCTACTATTATAACTAATGCAGAAGGAGCAAGAACAACTCCGTCAGTAGTTAATATAAAAGAAAGTGGAGAAATTATTGTTGGAGAAATAGCTAAAAGACAAGCAGTAACTAATCCAGATTCAACAGTTATTTCAATAAAAACACATATGGGTTCTGATCATAAAGTAAATATATTTGGAAAAGAATACAATCCACAACAAATTTCTGCAATGACTTTGAAAAAGTTAAAAAAAGATGCAGAAGAGTATTTGGGAGAATCTGTAACTGAAGCAGTTATAACAGTTCCAGCTTATTTTACAGATGCACAAAGACAAGCAACAAAAGATGCTGGAGTAATTGCAGGGCTTGAAGTAAAAAGAATAATAAATGAACCTACAGCAGCAGCACTTGCTTATGGTTTAGATAAGAAAAAAGAGGAAAAAGTGTTAGTATTTGACTTAGGTGGAGGAACATTTGACGTTTCTATATTAGAAATAGGAGACGGAGTAGTAGAAGTTATTTCAACTTCTGGAGATAACCATTTAGGTGGAGATAACTTTGACCAAATGGTAATAGATTGGTTAGTAAAAGAATTTAAAAATGAAACAGGAATTGATTTAAGTAAAGACAAAATGGCAGTACAAAGACTTAAAGATGCTGCAGAAAAAGCTAAAAAAGAATTATCAACAATGACAGAAACACCAATATCATTACCATTTATAACTATGGATGCTAGTGGACCAAAACATTTGGAGAAAAAACTTACTAGAGCACAATTTAATGAATTAACAAGAACATTAGTAGAAAGAACTCAAGGACCTACTAAGAGAGCTTTAGAAGATGCTGGAATGTCTCCAAGTGAAATTGATGAAATTTTATTAGTAGGAGGTTCTACAAGAATTCCTGCAGTACAAGAATGGGTAGAAAAATACTTTGGTAAAAAAGCAAACAAAGGTATAAATCCAGATGAAGTAGTAGCAGCAGGAGCAGCTATTCAAGGCGGAGTATTAATGGGAGATGTTAAGGATGTATTGTTACTTGACGTAACTCCATTATCATTAGGAATTGAAACTTTAGGTGGAGTATTCACTAAGATGATAGAAAGAAATACTACTATACCTGTAAAAAAATCTCAAGTATATTCAACAGCAGTAGATAATCAACCAGCAGTTACTATAAAAGTATTACAAGGAGAAAGAGCAAGAGCTGTAGATAACCAACCTTTAGGAGAATTTAACTTAGAGGGGATTCCAGCAGCACCTAGAGGAGTACCTCAAATTGAAGTTACTTTTGACATAGACGCTAATGGAATAGTACATGTATCAGCAAAAGACCTTGGAACAGGAAAAGAAAATAAAGTAACTATAAGTGGTTCAACAAACTTAAGTGAAGCAGATATTGAAAGAATGAAAAAAGAAGCTGAAATGCATGAAGCTGATGATAAGAAATTTAAAGAATTAGTAGAAACAAGAAATAAAGCTGATCAATTAGTTTTCTCAACAGAAAAAACTCTTTCTGAACATGGAGATAAAGTAAGTGAAGAAGAAAAAGTAGCTATACAAGATGCAGTTACTGCTTTAAAAGCTGTAAAAGATGGAGAAGATAAAGAAGCTATTGATAAGGCTATTGAAGAATTATCTCAAAAAGCACATAAGTTAGCTGAAGAAATGTATAAAGAAGCACAAGCTGCACAACAAGCACAAGCTGGTGGAGCTGAAAATGTGAAATCAGATGATGATGTTGCAGATGCAGAAGTAGTAGATTAATAGAACTCTAACATAAGAGTATACAGGGAATAGGCAATGCTCTATTCCCTTTTTTAGAGAAAACATATAAAGGAGTCACTTTATGAAATTAATAAAAATGAATCAAGAAGAATTTGAACTTATAAAAGGGAAAATGATAGCAGATTATACAAAAGAAAAAGTTAAACTAGGTATTTGGGCTGAAGAAGAGGCTCTAGAATTAGCAAAAGAAACTTTTAATACAATGCTAAAAGATGGTGTTGATACTAAAAATAATTTTTTTTATAATATTGTTAATGAAAATGTAGATAGAATTGCTTATGTTTGGTTTGCAAAGCCTGAAAATGAAGCCTTTATTTATAATGTGGATATATTTGAAGCTTATAAGGAAAAAGTAGATTTAAAAGAAATATATACTTTAATAGAGGATGCGATATTTAGCATGAGAGCTACAAAAATTTCCATTCATTCTTTTGGATATAATAAAGAACTTATTGATAGATATAAGACTTATGGATTTAATATAATTGATGTTACTTTAAGTAAAAAATTATAAAGATGGAATATAAGGGATATTTAATTCATAATAAAATAAAATTAAAGATAATAGCAGAAGAAAATAAACTAATATCAATAGAATTTGTTGATAAAATAGAAGTAGAAGTAGAAAATTCTTATATTAAACATATTAAGAAACAATTGCTTGCTTATTTAAAAAATGAAATAAAAAAAATACATATAGAATTTGATATAAGTGGAAGTGACTTTGAAAAAAAAGTATATAAAGAATTAATAAAAATTCCATATGGTGAGACTAAAACTTATGGTGAAATAGCAAAGTTAATTTCTAATCCTAAAAGTTATCGTGCTGTAGGTAAAGCTTGTAATAAAAATAAACTTGTAATTTTAATACCTTGCCACAGAGTTATTGGAGCAAATGGAGATTTAAAAGGTTTTGCTGGTGGCTTAGATGTAAAAAAAGAACTTTTGCTATTGGAATCTAATAAATAGTATGTCTAAATAGCTAAATTCTTTTATGAAAAGGAGAAAATATGTATAGAAAAATATTAGGAAACATAAGCTTTGAAGTTGCTGAAAAGGGTGCAGAATTAAAAAGTTTAAAAATAGATGGTAAAGAAATCATGTGGGAAGCAAATGAAAAATACTGGGGAAAGACTTCACCAGTTCTTTTTCCTTTTGTAGGCTCTTTGAAGGATAATAGATATACATATGAAGGAAAAGAATATCAAGGAATAGGAAGACATGGTTTTGCAAGGGACATGGAATTTATTATGGTAGAAGAAGGAGAAGATTTTTTTAGATTTTTATTAAAATCTAACGAAAATACTTTGAATATATATCCTTTTGAATTTGAATTGTATATTACTTATAAAATTATGGATAAGGGAATTAAAATTCAATATGAGGTACATAACTTGAAAAATGAACTTATGTATTTTTCTTTAGGTGCACATCCAGCTTTTGAGTGTAGCAATGATTTTTCTTATGAAGACTTCTACCTTGAATTTGAAAAAAAAGAAACTTTAGACCTGTATAAATTAGATGGAGCACTTATAAATCCAAATTCCATAGACTACATAAAAAATGAGAAAATAATAAATTTAAACAAGGATATTTTTAAGGATGATGCATTAGTTTTTAAAGATTTTAGTTCTAAATATATTTGTTTGAAAAATAAAAATATAGAAGAGTATATTAAAGTAAGTTTAGAAGGTTTTAAGTGGTTAGGAATTTGGGCACCTGTAAACGCTCCCTTTGTATGTATTGAACCTTGGTTAGGCGTAGCTGATTTTACTAATCATAATGGTAATTTAGTTGATAAAATTGGTGTGAACAAATTAGATAAAAAAGCAAAATTTAAAGTAAGTATATTAATAAGTTTAGAAAAATAATATAAACTTGTTTAAAATGTGATATAATGTTGTGTAAATTTAAAATTTAGAAGGAGTAAATAAAATGTCAAAGAGAGATTTTTATGAAGTATTGGGAGTAGATAAGAATGCTTCGGACTCAGAGATAAAAAAAGCCTATAGGAAAATGGCAATGAAGTATCATCCAGATAAATTTTCCAATGCAAGTGATAATGAAAAAACAGAAGCAGAGAAAAATTTTAAAGAGATAAATGATGCGTACCAAGTTCTTTCTGATAGTCAAAAGAAAGCACAGTATGATAGATTTGGTCATGCTGCTTTTGATGGAGCTGGAGGAGCTGGAGGAGGCTTTGGAGGTTTCGGTGGTTTCGGAGGCTTTGGTGGAGATTTTGAAGATTTAGGAGATGTATTTAGTTCTTTTTTTAGTGGTGGTTCAAGGCAAGGTAGAAGAAGAGTCACTCCTGGAGCAGACCTTAGATATAATATAGAAATAACTTTAGAGGAAGCTTCTACAGGGACTGAAAAAGAAATTAAATATTATAGAAAAGGTAAATGCCACACATGTAATGGTGATGGAACAGAACCTGGAACAAGTTTAAAAACTTGTGCTAAATGTGGTGGAAAAGGAAGAGTTGAAGAAATCCAAAGAACTATGTTTGGTATATTTCAAAATGTTGTTGAATGTTCAGAATGTAATGGTAAAGGAAAGATTCCTGAAAAAAAATGTCATACATGCAATGGAGCAGGTATCGAAAGAGAAAAAGTTGAAAAAACAGTAAAAATACCTCAAGGCATTGATAACGGTCAAAGACTTAGATTAACTGGAATGGGAGATGCAAGCCCAGATGGTGGACCTAATGGAGATTTATACATTTACATTAGTGTAAAAGAGCATCAAATATTTAAAAGAATGGAAAATGATATTTATTGTAAACTACCTATAAGTTTTGTCATGGCTGCTTTAGGTGGAGAAGTGGAAACTCCGACTTTAGACGGTTCTTTAAAAATAAAAATACCAGCTGGTACTCAAAATGGTAAAACATTTAGATTGAGAGAAAAAGGAATAAATAATCCTAGAGGTTTTGGAAAAGGTGATCAGCTAGTAGAAATAGTGGTAGAAGTACCAACTTATTTAAATGAAAGACAAAAAGAATTATTAACAGAGTTTGAAGCTAGTCTTAAAGAAAAAAATGCAAAAAAATCTAAAGACTTGAAGGATAAGATAATGGATAAAATTAAGGATATAGGCGATAAATTAAAAGAATGAAGGAAATTATAAATAGAATTCTTATCTTTATTATTTAATTGAAAATCTAGAGTTGTTTGTATAATGGGATTCTTGTTATCTCGTATTAAGAAGTGAGAGTTTTTAAAAGAATAGTGATTTAGATAAATTTGAAATCTACCTTTTAATATGATATAATTTCTTTACGAAGATGTAGGAGGGGAATTGAAAGATGCTTAATAATTTGATGTTGCTTAGTGATGTAGCAACAAGTACTTCTGGAGTTAAGATGTTGAATATAGTTATAATAACTTTAGTTTGGTTAGCAGTTTTTTATTTTTTATTTATATTACCAAATAAAAAGAAAAGTAAAAAGCATAATAATTTATTAAAAGAACTAAAAAAAGGAGATACTGTATTAACAGTAGGTGGAATTAAAGGTGAAGTAGCTGAAATTGAGGAGCAATTTATTCAGTTAAAAGTAGATATAAAAGGGAATAGATTGACTTTTAAAAAAACAGCTATATCGCAAATACTTAAATAAAAAAAAGCGACAGTACTTTTATTGTCGCTTTTTGAAGATAGGAAAAGGAGCATCATGGTAAAAAAAAGGGTGGTTTTACTATTTTTACTAATTGTAAACATAATTTATGGACAATTAAGAATAACAAATATGAGATTTAACACTAATCCATATCAGTTTGTATTAGATATAGATGGACAAAGTAGACCTAATTATTCAATAAACTATGACAGAGGAACAAGGTTATTATTTTTAGAAATTATAAATTCAAATTTGTCTAACAATATTTCTTCCATAGTAAATAGAAATGATGATTTTATAGATAATGTAGTTACAATGGATTTTGGTGATGGTAGAAGCAATTTTTTTCTAACTTTAAAAGATGGAGTTAATTTTCAAGAAAGTATATGGACTAATCCTACTAGATTAGTAATAAATTTTGCGAAGGAGAAATCAAATAAACCTCTTATAATGATAGATGCTGGCCATGGTGGGAAAGATCCAGGAGCAGTTAGAGGTAGATATTTAGAAAAAGATATTGTTCTTAGTATAGCACTTAAATTGGGAAAAATTCTTGAAAAAGACTTTAATGTAATCTATACTAGAAAAGATGATACCTTTATTTCTTTGGGAAATAGAGCAAGAATGGCAAATCAAAAAAAATCAGATTTATTTGTGAGTATTCACGCAAATGCAAGTCCAAACTCAAGAGCAAGTGGAGTAGAGGTCTTTTATTATTCTAAAACTGCATCAGATTATGCAAAATCAGTAGCAGAATTTGAAAATAGTTTTGATGAAAAATTTGGTATTAAAGAAAGTGAAGCAGAATTTATAGTTAGTGATATAACTTATAATCAAAACAAAGAAAGATCACATGTTTTATCTCAAGATATGGTAAGAAGGCTTGCTAATACAACAGGCTTTATTAATCGAGGAGTACATGGTGCAGGTTTTGCTGTTTTAAAGGGAAGTGAATCACCAGCAATATTGGTAGAAGTTGGATTTATTAGTAATTCAAATGAAGCTAAATTAATATCAACACCATCTTACCAAGATAAAATAGCGAAAGAAATTGCTGAAAGTATTAAGGATTATTATAAATAGGGAGGAGTCCAATGAAAAAACATATTATATTATTAATAATATTGACTTCTATTTTTATTGTTAGCTTTATTTTTTATAAAATTTCTATTCATGACTATGATTTCTCAAAAGCTAAAGTAGTGTATGAGGAAGAAAAAAAAGCTGAAATTTTTGATTATGAATTTGTAAATATTTTTGTACCAAATAAAGAATTTAAGAAATTAGAACAAAAAGCCGTTAAGATAAAGAGAGTGGATAATAAGTCTGAAAAAATACAGTTAATTTTTGAAGAATTAAAAAGGGAGCTAGATTTTAAATTTTATTATTATGATGATAGTCAAAAAAAAATAGAAGCAGATTATTTTGATTATGGAATAAGAGTACAAAATAGTTATTTTGATGGAAATGATTTATATATTAATTTTAATAATACTTTTATAACTAACATTAAAACTAAAGAGCAAGAATTAATGTTAATATATTCCATAGTTAATACTTATACTGATTTTGGTGATATAAAAAGAATAAAAATATTGATAAACAATCAAGCACTTGAAAATTTAAAATATTATAAGATTTCAGATTTTTTTGAAAGAGACTTGAATATATAAGGGGATTAGTATGAATATAATATTTATAATGATGTTATCTACTATAGTTTTTTTGCTTAGTTTGGTTATAGTAACAGTATTTTTTAGTAGAAAAGTGGTATTTATAGAGGCTTTGGAACTTTATAATGAGGGAAATGTAGAAGAAGCTTTTGAAAAATTAAGAAATTATGTTATTACTAAAAAAACTGATATTAAGGCTAAAGAACTTTTAGCTAAAATTTATGTTGAAAAAAAAGATTATACAAATGCTTTAAAGGAATATTTAAGTATAAGTTTATCTCGAGCAGCAGCTGACCATCAAAAAGCCAATGCCTATGCTAAAATGGTAGAAATTTATTTTAATGAAAAAAATTATACTAAAGCTATACACTCGGCAGGAAGTGGTTTAAAATATAATAAAGAAAATGTAGAAATTTATTATTATTTAGGAAAAATATATATGATGATGGAAAAGGAGAGAAGAGCAGTTAAAATGTTTAATGAAGCTCTTAAATTTGATAAGACTCATATTAATTCAAGAATGGAATTGGCAGAATTTCATGTTAAAGAAAAGAATTTTGTAAAAGCTAGGTTTCAGTATAAAAAGATACTAGAAATAGATCCTTTAAATGATGACGCTAGATACAATCTTGCTAGGATTTTTTACGAAGAAGATGAGTTAGAAGAAGCTGCAAGTGAATTGGAGTTTCTAAAAGATATAGAAGGAAAAGAATATTTTTATTATAAAATTTTAGCTGAATATTACTTGAAAGTTAAAAATATTGATAGAGCAGAGAACGTTTTAGAAAAAATGCATAAAAAATTAGAAATATTTAATGAAATGGTACTGTATATAAAATATAATTTGGCAAATATTTACGAAGTTAAAGAAAAATATGAAGAAGCTTTAGAATTATATAAAGAAGTTAAAGAGAAGAATGCTAGGTATAAAGAGGTAGAAGAAAGAACACAGGCTCTTATGAAAATGATAGCACCAGAAGAATTTGAAGCAACTATGGAAGCTATAAACTATAATGATGTAAATTACGAACAACTAAATCACATATTTACTGAAATGATAGAAAAAATGGGTATGACCATAGGCTATAAAATAGATGATACAAACAAAAGTATTTCAGCTATAGTCAAAGAAAAGTATAATATGAATAATAATAGTAGATATTTAGTTCAAATAAATAAATTGGAAGAGATAACAGCAAGAGATTTACAAAAATTTGTTAATCAATTTGTAGAACATAAAGTAGAAAATGGTATATATATAACAACAGGTGTATACAAGGAAAAAGCAATAGAATATTCAGAAACAATAGAAGGCTTAGAATTGTTAGATAAAGTGCATATTTATGATATTGTAGGTCCTATAGAAAAAGAAAAAAAAGAAGAAAAGTAAAAAACTGCTAAGGTTTAAGCAGTTTTTTCTGTTTATTGGAATTTTGAAATTTTGCTTCTAGGAGGATTGTTATGCAAGAAATGATAGAAAAAATTAAAGAATTATTACCAAATAATAGATATGAACATGTATTAGAAGTAGTAAAGATGGCGAAGCGATTAGCGAGAGTTCATGGAGTAAATAACCAAAAAGCTGAAATAGCAGCTTATTTACATGATGTTTCAAAACTATTTGATTTGGAGCATATGCAAGAATATGTTAAAAGAAATACGACAATTAATACATATACCATAGGAGAACTATTACATGGTTTTGCAGGGGCAATATATGCTAGAAATAGATTTAATATAGAAGATATGGATATATTAAACGCAATAAGATACCATACAATAGGTAGAAGTGGAATGAGTGACCTTGAAAAATTAATATATATAGCCGATGCAGTTGAAGAAACTAGAACTTATCCTCATGTGGAAAAGATAAGAAAAATAGCCTTTGAAAATTTAGATAAGGCAATTTTGATGGAAACAGATAGAAAAATAGAATATCTTATTAGTAAGAATGCCATAATTCATCCAAGTACCATTGAGATGAGAAATTGGCTAATAAATAAGCTTAAAAAGCAGGGAGCATTTAATGAATAAAAAAATAGAATTAGAAAAATTATTAGAATATTTGAAAGATAAGAAAAAAGGTAAAATATTAACAGATATAACAAAAGCTTTAGGCTGGTCTAAAAAAATGAAAAAAGAAAATAGAGCCATGGTAGAAGCTTGGGTAGAAGAGGGAAAATTAGCTAAAAAAAATGGTGATAAATATGTTTTACTGGAAGATGCTGGATACATGGAGGGAACTTTAGATGTCATAAAAAACAAGTTTGCCTTTGTAGATGGTCCTGATTTTAGTGTTTTTATACCTAAATCAAAATTTAATGGAGCATTTAATGGAGATGAAGTTCTTGTTCAAGTATTAGAAGATGGCGGGGAAAATAAGAAAAAAGAAGGAGAAGTAGTCCGTGTTGTAAAAAGAAATAGTGATAAAATAATTGGTATTTTTGAAAGAAGTCAAAATTTTGGTTTTGTAGTACCAACTCATTCTTTTGGGAAAGATATTTATATTCCTAATAAATTTTGCAAAGGTATAGAAAATAAAAAACTAGTAGTTTGTCAAGTAACTTTTTGGGGAGATAAAGAAAGAAAACCTGAAGGTAAAATAGTTGATGTTCTAGGAAATCCTTTTGATACAGACGTAATGATAGAAGCACTTATTGAAAGAGATGGATTAAGTGAAAGCTTTTCAAATGAAGTATTAAGGGAAGTAAAGGAATTAAAAGAGCCAAATGAAAGTGATTTTTCTGGAAGAAAAGATTTGAGAGCATTGCCAATAGTAACGATAGATGGAGCTGATGCAAAGGATTTGGATGATGCAGTTTATGTTGAGAAAATAAAAGATGGAAATTATAAATTAATTGTAAGTATTGCAGATGTTAGTCATTATGTACCTAAGGGCTCTGCTTTGGACAAAGAAGCATATAAAAGAGGTAATTCAGTTTATTTAGTTGATAGGGTTATTCCTATGTTTCCAAAGGAATTATCCAATGGAATTTGCTCTCTGAATCCTAATGAAAATAAATTTTGTTTTACTTGTGAGATGCTTATAGATTCCAAAGGAAAAGTTATAGACCACAGTACTTATAAATCAGTAATTAAAACAGCACATCGTATGACTTATGATGATGTAAATGGAATTTTAAAAGAAGATGCTATTTTAACAGAAAAATATAAAGATGTTAAAGATATGTTTTTTGATATGTTAGAACTTAGTAAAATTATTAGACAAATTAAAAAGAATAGAGGAAGTATAGATTTTGATTTACCTGAAATAAAAGTTGTGTTAGATGAAAATAATAAAGTTAAATATTTGAAAAATAGAGAACGTGGTGAAAGTGAGAGAATAATAGAAGACTTTATGATAATGGCAAATGAGACAGTTGCAGAGAAATTATTTTGGTTAGAAGTGCCAAGTATTTATAGAACACATGATAAGCCAGACCCAGAAAGGATTAAAACTCTAAATGAAAGTTTGGAAAAATTTGACTATAGAATACACAATTATGAGGAATTGCATCCTGGAAAATTCCAAAAAATAATAGATGATTCTGTGGATAAAGGTATAAATATTATTATACATAAATTAATTTTAATGTCTCTAAAACAAGCTAGATATACAAAAGAAAACACAGGGCATTTTGGATTAGCTTCTACCTTCTATACTCATTTTACTTCACCAATTAGAAGATATGCAGACCTTATTGTTCATAGAATTTTAGCAGATACCTTGAATTCTTATCCAAGTGCAAAAGAAACTAAGTGGTATGAGAAACACTTGGATGAAATAGGAGCACATATTAGTAAAACTGAAAGGTCAGCTATGAAAACAGAAGAAGAGAGCATTAAAATCAAAGTTACAGAATATATGATGGGGAAAGTTGGAGAAGTCTATAAGGCAAGAATAACTGGAATGAATAAAAATGGTATATTTATGGAAACTAACGAACATGTGGAAGTAGTATTTAATGTTATTTCTGCACCAGGATACTATGAATATGATGATAAAAATTTGTGTATGTTAGAAAGAGACAGCGGAACAGTATACAATATAGGTCAAGAGTTAGAAGTTATGATAGTAAGGGCAGATTTGAGAGAATTAGTGGTAGAAGTAGTGCCTTATGAGGAAATATAAAAATAATAAAAGGGGAAAATATGAAGGGGTTTGTTGAAAAAATAAAAGAACATTTAATGGCTGGCATTTCAAATATGATACCTTATGTTATAATGGGTGGAGTATTTACAGCTATTTCTATAATTATAGAAACTTTTAGCATAGAAAGTGATGGTTTTATTTTAGACTCTTTTATGGATAATATTTTGCAATTAGGCGAGATTTCATTTTCCCTATTAATTCCAATATTAGCAGGGTATATAGCGTATTCCATAGGAGGGGCAAGTGCTTTATCTCCTGCTATAATTAATGGGTTTTTTATTGCAAATTTAAAATTAGGTATTTTTGGTGGAATTATAGTTGGATTTTTTAGTGGATATGTTGCCAAATATATTAATAAAATAAATTTGCAAGTTCAATTTAAAATTTTAATGCCAATTTTTATAGTTCCTCTATTTACAGTAATAACAGTAAGTACTCTGATGCATTATTTTTTTGGGCTCCCAGTGTTTAATTTTTTAAGTAAATTAGAAGAAATTTTGAGAATCCTTAGTACAAATAACCCAAGACTATTGATAGTAATATTGGCAAGTATGATAGCTTTTGATATGGGTGGCCCTATAAATAAAATTGCTTATTTCTTTTCTGTATCAATGTTAGCCATAGGTAGAAGTGAGATTATGGGAGCTGTTGGAGTAGCAATTTGTGTACCACCTATTAGCTTAGGAGTAATTAATAACTTGTCATTATACAAGCATACTGAAGGAGAAAAAGAAGTAGGAAAAGCTAGTATAATTATGGGATTTATGGGGATAACAGAAGGAGCTATCCCTTTTGCCTTAATGAGTCCTTTAAAAATAATTATATCCAATATAATAGGAGCTACTTTAGGGGCAAGCGTCGCTTTTTCAAGTGGAGTTAGAAGTTTAGCACCTCATGGTGGACTCATTGTACTTCCAATAGTAGAAAATAAGTTTATGTATATTTTTTCTGTTTTTATAGGTGTAGTAGCTCAAATATTATTTATATTATTTTTTGAAAAAATAAGTAAACGTATAATAAATTAAATTTTGAAAATTTTAACAAAAGAAATGTCATTCTCTTGAAATAGTCCAATTATTTTATAATTTTTATCACAAAACCAAATATTGTTTTGATTTTTTATGTCTTTAAATGCATTCAAAAAATTTATATTGAAAGAATAATAGAGATTTTTTGAAGTCATATAATCATAAATTAAGTTCTGAAACTCTGTTATGTTTAAAAAAATTTTTTCTTCATCAAAAATAAGATGTTTACTATTATAAATGTCATGTATATTCATTTCAGCATAATTTTTTTCCAAAGCTTCTTTTAGAAAATTATCAAAATTCTCTTTTGGATAAATTTTTGATAATTTTACATTTTTAAGAACATATTCAAAACCATAAAAATCAATAGATTGTGAAATAATTTGATAAGTTTTTTTAAAATTTTTAGTATCGTTTTTTATTAATTCTATTATTTCTTTTAAAAGTTCTTCTTTGTCTTTAATTTCCCTTTCTTGAATAATGAATTTTAATCCCAATATCTTATTTGTCTGATTATCACCACTTTTTATTTTCTCATAAAAAATATCGAAATCTTCTATGAAATTAAGTTCATTTAATATGGGTTTTATTATATTTTTTTCAAAATCAAAAAATCTAGTATAACTTTCATCATCTATTTCAAAATATGCTTTTAAATTTTTTAAACTGATACTAAGTTCTTTTTCTAAAAAAAGTTTTATAATGATTTTTTTATAAAAAACTATGGTTTTTTTATTTCTTAATTTAATAAGATTTTTTAAGTGGTATTTATAAAAAAAACCTTTTTTGTCAAGAGCGTCAATCATTTCAGCAGACAAAGATATAAAAATAATATTTTCTTTTTTTACTAAAGAATTAAATAATCTAAATTCTCCACTGATATATTCTTTATCTTGTTTTGAAATATTAAAAATTATTTTTTTTTCAAAAATAGAATTAAAAAATTTAAAAAGGTCTTCCTGTTGTTTAACTAGCATAAAATTTTGGAGCTCTAATATATTTAGTTCTAAATTTTGTTTTTTTGTTTTTTCATATTCATCAAAAATATAGCTTACAAGCTTAATATCTTTTATACTTAATTTTGGAATTAAATTAAAATCAATGAAACTTATATCGTCTAAAATTTCTGGAATATAGATTAAATTATTCATTGTACCTCCTTTTGAGATGTTAATCATGATTGTCTTTTATTAAATTCATAGATAATTAATACTTAAATTTAAATTTTTAAATTTATTTTGTAAATCTTATTAAGTAAATATACCATATTTAACGAGAAAATTTCAAAACAAATCTCGTTTTTTTCAAAAAAAATAGAAATATAAACAAAAAAATAGATACAGTATCATTTCCTACGAAAGCATTAACGAGAAAATATACAAAAAGTTCCAAATTTGACAAAATAAATTTAAAACAGTATATTTGTTGTATAGACGGCCGTAGAATTTTTTAGGAGGTTTTTTAAAATGATAAAAATCACAGATTTATTAAAAGAAGATATTATAAACTTAGATATAATAGCAAATACAAAAGAAGAGTTGTTAGATTCTATGATAGAAATCTTAGACAAAAATGGGAGACTAAATAGCAAAGAAGAATATAAAAATGCTATTTTGACCAGAGAAGAACAGTCTTCAACAGGCTTAGAAGATGGTTTGGCTATTCCACACGCTAAAACAAGTGCTGTAAAAATTCCTTCAATTGCTTTTGGAAGAGTAAAAAATGGAATTGAATATGGTGCTATGGATGATGAAAAGTCATATTTATTTTTTATGATTGCAGCTCCAGAAAATGCTAATGATGAGCATATTGAAACATTAACTAGATTAACTACTTATTTCTTAAATGATGGTTTTAAAGAAAAACTTATGAAGGCAAATACTAGTAAAGATATAATAAAAGCAATACAATATGAAGAAGTTAAAATTCAGAAGGAAGAAAAAAGCTTAAATTTAGATGAAGACTTTATATTAGCTGTTACAGCATGCCCAGTTGGAATAGCACATACCTATATGGCTGCTGACTCTTTGAAAAATGCTGGAAAAGATATGGGTATTAATATAAAAGTTGAAACTAATGGTTCTGTTGGTGTAAAAAATCAATTACAAGAAGAAGAAATTAAAAAAGCTAAGTGTATAATAATTGCAGCGGATAAAAGTGTTGAAATGCCTAGATTTAAAGGGAAAAAAATAATACAAGTTTCTGTTAAAGAAGCTATCAAAAATCCTAAAAAATTAATTGAAAGAGCAATGCTAGGTGAGGGAGAAATACATAATAGCTTTGAAAGCCATAAAAAAGATGTAGAGTCATTAAAAAAAGAAAAAACAGGAATTTATAAACATTTGATGAATGGAGTTTCTCATATGTTGCCTTTGGTTGTTGTAGGTGGGGTATTAATAGCCTTATCAATAGCATTAAGTGGAATAAAGGTAGGAGCAGGTGCAGATGTTAGCAATCCATTATTGGTGAAAATGCTAAATTTAGGGGTAGAAGCTTTTGGGCTAATGGTACCAATCTTAGCAGGATATATTGCTTATAGTATTGCAGATAGACCAGGATTAGCTCCAGGTCTTATAGGTGGAGCATTATCTAATACTTTAGGAGCAGGATTTTTAGGTGGAATTTTAGCAGGTTTTATAGCAGGATATGCAGCTAAATGGGTAAAATCTTGGAAAGTTCCAGCACAATTAATGCCAATTATGCCAATATTTATTATTCCTTTAGTTTCAAGTTTAATAGTAGGTGTAGCTATGGGAATTATTGGTTTACCTATAAAAGGAATAATGGATGCTATGACAACTGGGCTTCAAAGTATGGAAGAAGGTTCAATAGTACTTGCAGTTATATTAGGTTTAATGATTGCCTTTGATATGGGTGGGCCTGTTAATAAAGTTGCCTTTTTATTTGGAGCAGCAATGATACAACAAGGGGTTCCACAAGTTATGGGTCCAATAGCAGTAGCTATTTGTGTGCCACCAATTTCTATGGGATTGGCTACTTTATTAAGTCCGAAAAAATATTCAGATGGAGAAAGAGAATCAGGAAAGGCAGCACTAGCTATGGGAATGATAGGTATAACTGAGGGGGCAATTCCCTTTGCAGCAGCAGACCCATTAAGAGTAATTCCTTCAATAATGACTGGTTCAGCAGTTGGAGCAGCAATAGCAGCTTTTGGAAAGGTTGCTGACCATGCACCTCATGGTGGACCAATAGTTTTACCTGTTGTAGATAACAAGATTATGTTTGTTATAGCTATTTTAGTTGGAGTAACAGTATCTGCTTTGATGGTTAATATGTTAAAAAAAGAAAATGTTAGAGCTTAGACTCTTAAAAAATAAGTATTTTTAAAAAGAGGAAGCTTGTAAGGCTCCTCTTTTCAATTAAGTAAAAAAATTATAATTTAAGGAGAGACTATGAATTTGTATCCATTAAAATTTGAAAAAGTATTAAAAGAAAAAGTTTGGGGAGGAGAAAATTTAAAAAAATCTTTGAATATTGATTTACCAGTAAATAAAAAAATTGGTGAAAGTTGGGAAGTAACTTGCCACTCTAACGGAATGAGTTATGTTGAAAATGGAAACTTAAAGGGTCAAAGCTTAGAAAATTTAATTAAAATTTATAAAGAGAAATTACTTGGTTCTAAAAATTATGAAAAATATGAAAATAAGTTTCCTTTATTAATAAAATATTTGGATATAAATGATAAATTATCTGTTCAAGTACATCCAAATGATGAGTATGCTTTAAAGGTAGAAGGAGAATTTGGTAAAGCAGAAGTTTGGTATGTAATAGATGCCAGTGAAGATGCTAAATTAATATTAGGACTAAAAGAAGAACTCACTAAAGAAGAATTTTTAGAAAAAACAAAAAATAATGATTTTAATGATATATTTAATATAGTACCTGTAAAAATAGGAGATTTTATAAATGTAGAAACAGGATTAGTGCATGCTAGTTTAGAGGGGAGTGTTTTAATATGCGAAATACAACAAAATTCAGATACTACTTATAGGATATATGATTTTGATAGGTTGGTAGATGGAGAGTATAGACCTTTACACTTGGAAAAAGCAATAGATGTTATTGACTTTGATAAAAAATTTATTTTGGAGGATTCAGCTAAAAGAATAAGAAAGAAACAATATGATGCAATAATAGAGAATTTAATTGAAGGAGAATATTTTTCTCTTGATAGAATTTGTTTGGAGGGTACGTACATAGAAAAATCAGAAGATACCTTTAAAATATTTTCTATTATAGATGGTAAAGGGAAAATGACTTATGATAATGAAATTTATCCTATGAAAAAAGGTGATACATACTTGATTCCTTCTAACTTGGAAGTGAAGGTAGAAGGAAAATTAGAAATTTTAAAAACTTGGATTTAAAATCGAAATTAACAAAATATTTGGATAAATATAGTGAAAATATATATTTTCTATATAGCTATCAAATAA